>Ga0102931_1000610_pt1 | contig 17576 bp, 19 predicted proteins | sample SalPonR1_C_D1_MG_FD_79282 | JGI IMG/M metagenome (GOLD analysis project Ga0102931, IMG submission 79282) | Salt pond soil microbial communities from South San Francisco under conditions of wetland restoration - Salt Pond MetaG R1_C_D1_MG | ecosystem: Environmental > Aquatic > Marine > Intertidal... | reverse complement strand
GCCGGAATCGTTAAGGGCCCGGTGCTCAGAACAAAAAAAAAGATGAGGTGGGCCGCCCCTGAGGCCAGGCAGCAAGCGTTGGAAAAAGAGGGCCAGGATGCCGGGTTCCAGGGTCCGGAAAACAAAATTGTTGATGTGATCAGCGAGGTGTCTATTGATTTCAACCGGGTTTCTCCGTTTGATATTTACCCTCTGCCCAATGCCAGGACCCCGGAAGACGGGGTAATCGAGAGGCACAGGCTTACCCGGCGGTTTTTGACCAGCCTCATCGGGGTCAAAGGGTACGATGACGATGCTATCCGGATGGTGCTGACTGAGTATGGCCAGTCCGGGCAGTCAACGTGGCTGTCTGTTTCCAACGATCAGACCAGGCAGGACCTGGAAAACAGGCCCAACGAATGGCGGTCCCCGGAAAAAACCATTGATGCGTTGCAGTTTTGGGGTAGTGTCCAGGGACTCAATCTGTTGCAGTACGGCATGGCGCCAGAGCAGATACAAGATCCATGGGCAGACTATGCCGTGGAAGTGTGGCTGATCGGCAACTATGTGATCAAGGCCGAGATCAACGGCGACCCGCTGGGCCGGGTGCCGTATCATTTCGCGTCGTTTCGGAAGAGGAACGGCTCTATCTGGGGCGCAGGGGTGCCGGAGATCATTAAAGACAGCCAGGACGCCTGCAACGCCGCCGCAAGGGCTATGCTCAACAACATGGGCATAGCGTCAGGCCCTCAAGTTATGGTGGATGTGTCCCAGCTGCCCGCTGGCGAAAACATACAATCGCTGCGCCCATGGAAAATCTGGCAGTTTAATTCAATGCCGGCTATGGGATCAGGGGCCAAACGACCGATGGACTTTTTTATGCCGCCGTCCGTCGCCAAGGATCTGATGGAGATTTACCAGCACCACTCGTCTGAGGCGGACAATAAAACAGGGATACCTAAATATTCCTACGGCGGGGGCAGCGAAGGCTCCAGCGGAGCGCTTGGTACTGCGACCGGGTTTTCAATGATGATGGGCAACGCCACCCGGGGGATAAAAAATGTGATCCGGAACATCGACAACGGTATCATTAAACCCAGCATCGAGCGGACACACGAGTTTCAGCTGTTGTTTTTCAGCGATCCCGAATACCACCAGGGCGATGTAAAGGTTATCGCCAGGGGATCAACCGCCATGATTGCGAAAGAGCAAGCAGCGGTCAGGCGAAACGAGCTTCTCCAGATCGTTGTGGGCTCTCCCGCGGTGCTGAACATTGTCGGGCAGGCAGGGCTCGCGTCCATGCTCCGGGAGGTTTTCCAGATGGCCGATTTCAAGGACGAGGACATTGTGCCGGAAAAGCGGGAGATGTTGCAGCGTGAAAAGCAGGAGCAGATGGCGTTGCAACAACAGCAGGCGTTGCTTGAGAAAAAAGACGAGATGGACCAGGAGACGGACCCGGCTGGGAATGTGGCTGGGGGTCGGGATGCGAGGACGGTTTAGAATAGGAAAAGGAGATACTAAATGAAAGTCACCATCCCAGATCCATGCCCTTTAAATCAACAGACCTTTGAGGATGGCGGCCAGAGATGGTTTGTCTCCCGACTCACAGAAAAGGCTAAAGACCTGCCGGTTCAAGAAATGCCGATCACGGCTCTGAATATCTACAACCTGTTCCCCAAGGTAAACAGTATGCGGAATTTTGTAGGGCATATCCGCAAGGTGCAGGAGGCTGATTTATCATATCCGATCATCCTGGATGATGAGGGATATTGCATGGATGGGCGGCACCGCATCGCCAAAGCCCTGCTTGAGGGGCGGGAAACTATTAAATTTGTCCGTTTTGAGGTGACGCCTGGGCCGGATTACGTGGAAAAGGAGCGTTAATGTCCAAAATAAGCAGACGCGAGTTTATCAAGATAATGACAGCTGCAACATTGGTTGCGTCTATTTCACCCGCCGCCCTTGTGGAAGGGTCCAGCCCGAAGAGCATCGAGCTGGTGTTTAAAGAAATCGAGGTCGCTTCTGACTTAATGACTGTAACGACTGGCGGGGAGTATGTTAGGGGGGCCTTTTGCATTAAAGGAAACGAGCAAGAATCATCATTTTTTGTCAGCAGGGTGTTGTCTATTGAAGATTTGGTTTCGGACATTCACAAAAGAAAGAGATTTTGTCGCGACATAGAAGCGGCAATGAAAAGCCACATATCCAGAAAAAAAGGCATTCCCGTAGAAGATGTTTTCTTGGATTTCAATCTGGAAGAAATACTTATTTCTGGAGATAAAAATGACTAAATTCCACCAAGACACTACGCTTGGCGACGTGGCCGAGATGGACCAGGGAAATTTCGCCCACGTCAATAACACGGAAACCAAAACCTATAAATTCCCGACAGCCCAGGTTGCCGGCAGGTTCATGGCCCAATGCTATGATAAAGCCCTGCGAAAACTGGGGGTTAAGGTTCGGCCCGGCATGGACGCCGCCCGGATAGACCGGCTTATGGTGTCCAGGGGGGTGAGGCTGGAGCACAGAGAATATCCACCTGACGAGGAGAATTATGTGTCAGGGTTCTACTTTTACCGGGTATCAGAGGACGATATCAACGCTACCCGGGAGCTGGCTTATTTTGTGTCCAACCCGTTCCGGCACGAAGGGCGTATCACCTCCCTTCATGAGGCGTTTTATGTCCGAACCAACGTCCAGGGGGTTGTGTAATGCTGTCTGAGATAACGAAACAAGAGCGGGACAAAATCACAGAGGCGGCCAGAGACGCGTTGCTCCGGCTGCCATTTCACCAGGACTTTAATACCCTTCAAGATTTTCTGCGGATCTATCTTGACGACACCCGTCGCAGAGGAGACGTCATGGTTGGGCACGAAAAAGAGTGGAACCAGGGCTGGTGCCAAGCCCTCCAGTTTGTCCTTGACCTGCCGGAACAGGTGCATGCCTCACGAAAGCAGTAAGGCTTTTTTCCACATATACATATATAGACCGGCAAGGTAGAGCCGCCTCTACTGGTTATTTCATAATGGTCTCATCATTGGACACCGCATTAAGCGATCCAACGCCCGTTTAACAGCAGCGACACCCCGACAGGGATCGCAGAAAGGACAACGATGAGATTACCATCCGCAGTGCAGGCGGCAGCGGAAAAATCCGACGCCCTTGCCAAACAACTCACAGAAGGAAAATCCCAGCCTGAGCCGGGGACGACTCCGTTACCGGAAAACGGAATCCCTGCGGCAGAAGAACGGGACACTTTGCCAGCAGGAGTTGATCAGACCGCGACAGACCAGCACAAGGACCCTGAAGGCAAGCCCAAGGACAAAGAGAGCGAAGAGACCTACAAGCAGCGGTATTTGTCGCTGAAAGGCCGATTCGACTCTGAAATGCCACGGCTGCAACAGGACAACCATCGCATGCAAGGCCTTGTCGCAGACCTGGAACGCCAGGTCGAGCAGTTATCCACTGTTGCCAACCAATCAACCCAAAATCAATCCGGTGATGCCACCGGTCCAAAGATAGACAAAGAGGCGTTCGAGGAATACGGGCCCGAGTTCAAGGGGCTTATCGAGACGGTCGAATCCCTACAGGCAGAAAACAGTCAGCTGAAAACAAAGTTGACCGACCTGTCCGGGGATATCACAAGCGAGCGTCAACGGCAGAACGAAAGCTCTTATCAGGCGTATATGAGCAGGGTTAAGGCCCATGTCTCATCCCTGGGAAGAGAGTTTGATGCCATCAATTCCGATCAGGCGTTTTTGAACTGGCTGAGACAATTCCCAGAGGGAGAGTCTGAGGCCAGGTTCGCAAAGCTGAAACGCGCGGAGGCCAATCAGGACCTGGAAGCCACCAAGGAGATTTTTACAGAATATTTAGGCAGTCCTCCTAAAAGCACCCCCCAAAAAAAGGAGACGCCGAATATCCAGCCCAACCCCACCAACCCCGGCTCTGATACGAACCCCCCAAACCCTCAAAACGAGCGAGTATGGACAAGGGACAGTATTGCAGCGTTTTACGCCGACAAGCGGCGCGGGGTGTTTAAGGGGCGGGAAGAAGAGGCCAGAGCCTTGGAAGTGGATATTCACGCAGCCGCAGGGGAGGGGCGGGTAAGAGGATAGTCTAAGAGGAGATTATTATGACTTATCCTATTGACTCAGGCTTAACCTCATATTCAGCAGCCTCTGGCCTTTCCGGCACGTATATCCCGGAGATATGGTCCGGTAAGCTCATTGAAAAGTTCTACAAGGCCACCGTGTTCGCCGCCATTTCCAACACGGATTACGAGGGTTAGAGATTTGGCTCTCGCTAAACCCCGTGAATTGCTGGGACACCCTTATAGCCCCCTATGCCACAACGTAACCGGTAACGGTAGGCGTGAAGGCTTGAAAAATAGTGGGATTGGGCAATCAGCAGCCAAGCCTCCTGGTGACAGGTTGAAGGTTCAGAGACTAGGTAAATTAGCCTTGGATAAAGGTGAAATACCCACGAGTGCGGGGCAATGTTTCTCTTGTAAATATATGCCTATGGTGATAAAATATTCTCCAAAAAAAGGAGGATATATAATGGTTTACACGAAGAATAAGTTTCAAATTTCAAAGGAATGCTTAGCAGAGGCGTATAACCAGCTTGGAAGCGCTCAAAAAGTTGCTGATAAGTTCGGCGTTTCTAAAAAATTAATCCTGAATCACATGAAAGAATTGAACATCAAACGTGCCGATACTAATAAAAACAAGGGTAAGAAACAGGCAAAGCGGATTCAGTTTTTTTCCGGTCAAGGATTAAATGGTGTTGAGATAGCTAAGAAGCTAAAAATCACTCCATCCACAGTTTACAGGATAGCCGCCCGGCACAATGTCAAGATAGTTGACAATTTCCATAAAGGCTTTTCCGTAAGTGCCAGTGGGTACAAGCTAATAAAGGTTGATGACCATCCTTTTGCGGATTCAAAAGGATATGTCAGGGAGCATCGGCTTGTTATGGAAGGGTTTTTAGACAGATTCCTTGAACCAGAGGAGTGCGTTCACCATATTGATGGGGACAAACTCAACAACTCGATTGAAAATTTAGAGCTTATGCTAATTGAAGGCCATGTAAAACTCCACCATACAGGCAAACAAGGCCGTGGGCCTGATAAGAAACCACGGAAAAAGCATTGAAGATATAGTCCGGTCTGTATGGAGACATGCAGGAGCTGGGGATAAACACTCCAGACGTAAACAAAATGGAAATCACCGCGTACGGCGACAAAGTTAACATCAGGACCGTTCCTGATATCACAATCAACGATTATGAGATTGGCCAGGACCTGAGCTATCAGCGGCCCACCTCTTCAAACGTTGAGCTGTTGATCAACAAAGGCAAGTATTATGCCTTCCATATCAACGATGTGGAGAAAAAGCAGGCGGACATCGAGTATGTATCCAGATGGGCGGAAGACGCCTCTGAGCAGATGAAGATTTCCGTTGACAGCGGCATCCTTGCAGACATCCCGAGCGACGCAGGATCAGACAACTACGGAGAAACCGCCGGGAAAATCTCTGGCAATATCGACCTTGGTACCACCGACTCGGATGGGTCCAGCGCTGTTGCCCTGTCCAGTTCAACGATTGTCGACAAAATGGTTGAGTGCGGCCAGGCGTTGACCGAGCAGGACGTTCCCCAGACCAACCGCTGGTTTGTTCTTCCTGCCTGGGCAGCCACCCGGATCAAGACATCTGAGCTTTCAGAAGCGTCTTACTCTGGGGACGGCGTGTCCATGCTCCGGAACGGGCGGATCGGGGTTATCGACAATTTTGAAATCTTTGTTTCCAACAACATTTCACCGACTGTCGAGGGTTCTGTCAGCTGCTTCAGCCTTGTTTTTGGTCACAAGTCCGCACTGACCTTCGCGTCTCAGCTGGTTGAAAACGAGATCATCCCCAACCCCAACGATTTTGGCCAGCTGTCCAGGGGGTTGCAGGTTTACGGATACAAAGTTGTCAAGGGCGAGTCCATGGGGCACCTGTATGCCAAAGCCGCATAGTCCATTCATTTAATTCCAGAGCCAGGGATTTTTTCCCTGGCTTACCAACACTCCATAGGAGGGAGTAAATATGGAAGGAAAATTAAGATACGTGAGAAAAATGACCGACACGGTTGCGCTTGCTGACTTTACAGACGGGGAAGACGCCACGGGGTACGTGGACCTGTCCGCGCTTCCGGCTGGGTCGATCGTACTTGGGTGGATGGCTGATATTACCACAGCCTTTGCCGGCACCACAGCCGCGACCATGCAGGTGGGTGTTGCTACTGATGTAAACCGGTTTTCAGCAGACACATCCAGCTCTGTTGTCGCAGCCGCCAAAAAAGCGTCTTTGGCTTTGGCGGTGGATGCTGGCAAGAGCATTGCGACCGCTATCACCCCGAGAGTCACTGTCACAGATACCAAGGGGGAGTCCCCTGACTTTGGCGATTTCACTGCCGGCGCCATGGAAGTGACCCTCTATTATATTGACACCAGAGAAGATTGATTTTCAAGGCCCGCTACCTTGACCACCGGGGCCGGTGTGAAAACCGGTCCCACCCCATTTTCAAAAGGAGATATGGATGGTTACTGAAAACAGGTTTTTAGAAAACCCTAAAACAGGCCAAAAGCTCAGATGGAACCCAGTGCTTGCCAAGCGTCCAGACTTAATTCCGTGCAATCCGCCCTGGGAAGACCAAGAGAAGGGGGCAGACGGTCCGGTCATGCAAGACCCGGCCCACCGGCCAACCGACGAGCCGCCCGCCGCCGCAACTCTTCCAGATCCGGTGCCGGATGAGACCCTGCTGTCAAAAGAAGAGGCGGCAAAGCGGGTCAAAGACTGGTTTGGCCGGGACGTTTCCCGGGTGACTGTCGCTGACATCAGAGTGCTTGCCGATGACAAGCAAGTTGAGCTCCCCGAGGAGAGACTGGGCAAGCTGGAATTGGTCACCCTCCTTGATGCCGGGTTAAAGGCCAAGGGAGAGTAATCCATGGCTATTACAGGGACAACACTGCTGGCCAACCTGGGAGACGTTTTACAGGATTCAACAGAAGCTGTTTGGGGCAATTTTGTCCGGGCCGGGTTTATAAACGAAGCGGTTAATCTGATTGTCCTGCTGCGGCCTGACGCGGTGTCCACGGCAGCCGAGTTTGACCTGGTCGCCAGCAGCCCAAAACAGGAGATCCCCTCCGACGGGCTGCGGTTCCTTGGAATCACCAGGAACGTTGACGGCAGGCCTGTCACAAGGGCAGACCGGGAGACAATGAACAGTGTGGTCCCGGCCTGGACGCTGCCGGCCACTGTCACGGGCATAGAGCATTTCATGTTTGACAAGGAAACCCCTCGCCTATTTTATGTGTATCCTGTCCCGGACACCGCAGTCACGGTCGAACTTGTTTATGCCCAGAGTCCAGAGACATTCACCCCGGCCACGTCGTTGCCACTGCCGGACCACTATCTTGCCCCTGTTATGGAGTATGCCCAATACCGGTGTTTTTCAATGAACTCAAAACGGATCAATCTAAACCGGGCCGCCACCCATTTAAACGCATTTTATAACGCCCTTGGGGTCAAAGGACAGAACGACGCCGTCCTTGCCCAGGTTCAGGAGGGGTAATACATGGACCGTTTCACAGACCTGCTCTTACCGTACCTGCCGGGGTGCCCGACAGCAATTATAAAGACCGAGGTTCTGCAAAGCGCTATCCGGTTTTGTGAGGATACCTGGATCTGGCAGCAGGACGCAGAAAAAACCATAGCCGGTGGGGAAGATGAGATTTCATTCACCCTGCCTGTGGGATCTAAGATGATCGGGGTCCAGATATTGATCAACGGATCTATCGTTAACTCTTATACCAAGGGAGAATCAAAAATTACCCTTGATGATGCGGTTGCCTCTTCAAAGTCGTTCCAGACAACCGTTTACCTGGCCCCGACCCGGGCGGCGTCTGATCTTCCTGACCTGCTTTACGACACCTGGTTTGAAGCTGTTGCCGCCGGGGCAAAGGTGCCGCTGATGATGATGCCCGGCCACCCCTGGCACAACCAGCGGGGGGCCATGGTTGAGCAGACAAAGTACCTGCATGAGATGGGCAGGGCCCGGCAGCAGGCCAGAAAAACCAACGACCAGACCGAATTAAGTGTTCTTCCGAGGCCGTTTATATGATTGATATTCGTCAGTTTTACGGAGTAATTCCCAAGCTGTCCGCCAGGTTGCTTCCAGAGGGATATGCGGCCCAGGCGTACAATTGCGATTTTAACTCCGGGGGCCTTCGATCTATCAAAGGGGTGTCATCGGTCCAGGACACCGAAGCAGACACCCAGACCATTTATAAGATGCAGTCCAGTTTTTTAGAGTGGGACGGCGTCGTTGATGTCGCAAAATCCCTGGTGGCCGACTCTGGCGACCGGGTGTTCTATACCGGGGCTGGATACCCAAAAGATACAAACGCCACCCTTGCTCTGTCGGGTTCCTCTCCTTTCCCGACATCTGCCCGCCGGTTGGGTATTCCAGCCCCATCAAACGCGTTGACAGTGACCCTGAACGGCACAGCGGGAGAAGACATAGAACATTCATCCTCTTATGTTTATACCCTGGTCGGCAAATGGGCAGACGGCAGCGCGGTTGAGTCTTCAATGTCAGAGCCGACAGCGGTGTTTGATGTTTATTCAGGGATCACCCCTCGGCTTACCGGGTTTACGGACGCAACAGCAGACGGGGCGTTTACCACGCACTTCAGGGTATACCGCCTTAACCCCGGGAACACAGGGGCAGAATACCAGTATGTGGACGAAATCGCAGTAACCGAAACCCAGTTTGACGACACGGTTACCGATGACGACCTCGGTGAGGTGCTGCCTTCCGAGTTATGGGATGCCCCGCCAGGCGATTTGTCCGGCCTTGTCGCCACGTCTCACGGTATCTTTGCCGGCGTTTCAGGGAATACCATATACCCGTCAGAGGTGTTTCATCCCTATGCGTTTCCATCAGACTATACCCTGGTCACAGAATCGGACATTGTCGGGCTCGAGTATACCGGGTCCATGATCATTGCCCTAACCAAAACGGTTCCCTACCTGCTGATTGGACAGGACCCAGCCACAATGGCCTTGCAAAGGCTGGGATATCAGCAGCCCTGTCTGTCTGCCCGGTCAATAGCCAACGTTCCAGGGGGTGTTATATACGCAAGCCCGGACGGGCTTTATTCTATCGGAGAGTCCGGCCAGGGGACCAACCTCACCCGGAAGATCGTCACAAGGGCCCAATGGAACGAATTGGGGCCTGAAGACCTGATTGGGGTCTACTATGATGATTCTTATTTTGGCTTTTTTGCCGGCACAACCGCCGGGTTCCAGCTGGACCTTGAGACCGGAGGATATGCACCGTTCACAATGACTGCCGCAGTGTACGGTGCTCACTACTGCCCTGATGACGACCTGCTATACCTTGTCATTGCCAAGGGCGAAGGCCGGGAAATCGTGTCATGGGGGTCTGGGGAGTCGGTCAGCAAAACATGGCGGTCAGGAGAATATACCGGCAACGGCATTTTTGAAGCCGGGTATGTGGGCGCTGATTTCTCAGTTGGAAGCGTGACGCTCAATGTTTACACCGACGGGTCGCTCAGCTTTACAACAACGGTTTCAAGCGACGACATTTTTTTTATACCAGGTCGGGACGGCGGGGTCCATCAGGTGGAAGTTACCGGCACAGTGGATGTAGACCGGGTTATTCTTGCCCACACATACGAAGAAGTTGCAAATAGGTTAATGAACAATGGCTGATCCTGTTATTCCAAATATCCCGGCATCCCTTCCGGCAGACCAGGCCGCTTTTTTTCAAAGCTTAAAGGCAAGCATTGAGTACCTGATGGGCCAAGGCCGGACCAGAGACGAGGACCGGGCGCTTCGGGTTCGTGAGCTGGTGAACATGGGGATTGAGGTGAACCAGTTTTTAAGGAGCACCGCCCAGAACCCTTATCCCATAGTTGCGACCGGCGGCTCATCAGCCGATGAAATCCCGGACCCGCCGACGGACCTGGTTGTCACCAAGGGGGCGTTTGCCCATTCGATTACCTGGGCAAACCCGGCAGACACCATTGTTTCGCATATTGAAGTCTGGGCGGCAATTGGCAGCCAGGATATTGTGGACGCCTTGATAGTCGGCATTGTGACAGTGACAGAGGATGCCCGGGGAAAACAGGGAATATTCGTTCACAGCGGGTTTGATCCTACGGCAGACATCACCTATTGGATACGCAGTATCAGTTACGGAGAAGTCTATTCAGAATGGCTGCCTACGCTCATCCTGGGGGGTATTACCGTTGAAGGGGATGATTCTATTTCAGAGACTATTGACGGAGTGGTAGATATTTTAAGGGGTGGTACTCCTGAATTATACACCCCCGACACAACATACCGGTTCAACGACAGATGCAGGGACTCTGACGGCAGGGTGTGGAAAAGCATCAGCCTTACCGCTTTTTCCGAGCAGTCCCCGCCCAACGCAACTTATTGGAAGCGGACCGGGATATTAATGACCGGGGATGTTGACGGCGTTCCAACTGTTGCCATTGACGGGAACCTCATGGTTGACGGAACAATCCTTGCCAGGCACCTTGCGGCTGATTCTATTCAGGCCACCCACATTGATACCAATGAAGTCTTTATCGGCATGACTATCCAGAGCAGCAACTATGTTCCAGGCGTGTCTGGCTGGAAAATAGACAAAGACGGCGCCATGGAGATCAATGGCGGGTCGATTACCGTGGCGGGTGGACTGGATTATTCTCAAATCACTGGAGATACCGCGCCCGATGACAATGCTGACGTGACCGCAGACAACACAGCCGCAGGTATTGAGAACCAAGGGGCCTTGGCAGTGCTTGATGAAATCGGCCTTTCTCTTTTAGATGAGACAGTCATTACCTCCGGCGCGATTAAGACCGGATTGGTCACAGCGTACACTATCGGGGCCAACGAGGTCATCGCCAATACGGCCAATATCAAAAACGGCATTATTACCAATGCAAAGATAGGGGATGCCGCCATTACCAATGCAAAGATAGGGGCCGCCGCTGTCGATACGTTGGAATTGGCCGGCCAGGCTGTTATCATACCTGTTTCATCCTATACCGATGGAGATATTTCACTCCCCACCTGGCCGAGCTCGACCACAGTGCAAACGGCAACTATAACATCTACAGGTGCACCTATCTCAATCTTTGCGTATTTCTATGCAATTAGGGGTGCGCTTGGTTGGATTGAGAGGAACGGTGTTGAAGTGGGTGGTCTATTAAGGGCACCTACATCAGCCCCTAGCTCTGCCGTAAACTATGTAGATACACCAGGCATTGGAACGCATACCTATAGGATAAGGGCCTCAGGGGATCTTTCGGGGAGCACGGTCCGCAATAGAACCTTAACATTGTTGGAGACAAAACGATGATTAAAAAATACAGCGTCTTCAACGCTGACGGGCAAATAGTGAGGCGTGTGTCTTGTGATCATACTGCTGCCGTAGACCAGCTTGGCGACGATGAGTTTCTTGTCGAAGGCGATTATGATGACACGAAATTCAAGGTCGTTGGGTCAGAAGCTGTCGAGTATTCACAAGCCGAACTTGACGATACTCTATACTCTCAGCGCGCAAACACCATCCCTCCGCTTGACGAAGTGCCTGATTCCGATGCCGAGTTTGATGCGTATTTGTCAGATTATTTTCTTGGCAGGAAGAACATTACCCAATGGAGGATTGACAATTATGATGTCTTACGAAAGGCAGTGTACCCGGATTATCGTGAATACCTTGACGCTGTTGTAAAAAAATCCAGCCCGGACAGCGCTGTTCGTGCGGCTGGCCAATCTCAACTGGACCAATACCAGGCGGATTGCCTGGCGGTAAAAACCAGGTTCCCCAAGGAGTAAGATGAACGAATATTGTTTAATGCCGTACACTGAAAGAGATGGAATCAGGACTGCCGCAGACTCCGATATCAAGCGGTTGTTTGAAAGAACAGAGCAAGATGGTCTTGTTCCAGTCGTTTTTTACGAAGGGACAATCAAAAACAAGGAGCAGTTCCTGGCGTTGGCAAGAAGCCCCAGCACCTGCTTTTTCCTCCTGATGAAAGGCGTTGTGACTGTCGGGTACATGTGGCTGAACCGGATGGAAAACCGGACAGTAAGGCAACACTTTTGTGTGTTTAAGGAATATTGGGGAGAGTCTGTCGAGTTGGGGCGGTACGGGCTAAAAACCGTTATGAACATGCAAGACCGTGATGGCAGTTATCTGTTCGACCTTTTAACCGGTTATGTGCCGGCGTGGAATGAACGGGCAATCAAGTTCGCGTTAAAATGCGGGGGCAAGACACACGGGAAAATCCCCTTTGCTGTCTTTAATAAGGAGAAAGGCAGAAGCGAAGACGCAGTATTTATTTATTATACGAGGGGGGAACAATGATTGATCGTATATCTCTTGACCCAAACGTTCCTGGATTTGAAGCGGTTAACCCTTTAAAGTCCCGGCTTATTTATTTTAAAGGCGGCGGTAGCGGTAGTGACAACGTTGACGAGGCCTACAACAGAAGAATGGCGACTATTGCCGAGGCCCAGCAGGATATGGCTGAGGATTATTATTCCCATTGGGAAAGAAATTTAAAGTCCATGGAAATAGAACAGGCTGAGGCGAACCGGGAGCTTATCCCATACGAAACAGAGTTGGCAAAATCACAGGCGCAATCAGAAACTGCCCTGATGCCATATGCCACATCTGCTGCGCAAGCCGGGTATGAGTCAGATATCGCCCTTGCCCCGGCAAGCACAGAATACCAATTAAAGGCCATGGAGGATGCTGGCGTTGCTATCCAAGAAAAAGCCCCTGTTAGGACGTCTTTTTACCAAGAAGCTCTGGATGGAGTGGATGTGGAGTCCAGGGCGAACAAGGCGGCAGCCGATGCCGCTCAAGCCTTTATGAACACCGGAAGCGCAACCAACCGGTCTGCCGCCCGCATGGGAATCAACCCAAGTTCAGGGCGGTTTGCGTCTGCGATGAAAAAAAACAGCCTGAACCAGGCCAAGGCCATAGGGTCGGCAAAGACACAGGCAAGAACCGGGGCTGAACAAGAAAACTTTGGGCGGCTTGCCACCGCAATGAACTATTAGGAGGCGGTATGTACACCATTCAAAATCCGATTGAAAAGGCAATGGGCGGCATGAACCAGGCGGCAGCAACCTATGGGAAAATGGATAAGAAAAAACCTGAACCCAAACAAGACCCGTTGGCCCCTGTAAAGGCAGCCGTGCAGATTGGGAAGGGAGCGTACCAGGTCAACTCTATCTATGAAGACTGGAAGGCTGAAAACGCAGAGGCCTTGAAAGCGGAGGAGGCTGAGTCTTTGACGGCCGAGAACACCGAGTCGCTGGACGAGGATTTTTGGTCCAGAGACAACACTGCTAATATACCTGATGGTGATGCTCCGATCGAGAACACCCCACCGCCTAACGAGGCCAACGCCATGTACAATAAGAAAGGGGTGTTGAATATCGAGAACACCCCACCGCCTAACGAGGTTATGACAACACCAAACACAACCCCGAACGGTGCAACGGCGAATCCGTCCCTCACGAACAACCCGTCCCTTATGAACAACCCGTCTTTAAGCAAAGCCGGGGTTAACGCCACTCTGCCCCAAGGGGGAGGAAAAGGGCCGGTAACGCCTGGACAGACAAAGCCTGGTCAAGCCAGTTCAGCCCCGGTTCAGACAGGTGCAACAGACCCGGCAACCGGAGCGGCGCAGATGACTGTCCCAGAGAGTGCCGCTGGAGGGGAGGCAGCGGCAGAAACAGCAATGGCGGCAGATGGTATGGGAAGCGCCGGGGGGATGGCTGAGGCTTCAATCGGAGCAGAAACCGCCATGGCCACAGAAGGGGCAACCGCCGGCGCGGCAGTCGCCGAAGGGGCAGCAGCCGGCGCGGCAGCGGCAGAGACGGCAGCGGCCGGCACAGCAGCCGCAGAGGCCGCAATGGCAGGGACAGCGGCAGCGGAGGGGGCGGCAGCAACCGCCGGGACCGCTGCCGCGAGTGGTTCTGTGGCCGGCCCGGTCGGGGCTGTTGTTGCAGGAATTGGCGCTTTGTTACTCGCATAGGAGGGTATTATGGATTGGGATGCTGCATACGACACAGCCAAGGGGTTTGCATACGCCACGCAAGGCCTGACAGACATTAATAATATGAGGCGTCAAAACAACCTGTATCGTCAAAATCAGGAGGATCGGGCAGAAGAAAAGCGGTTTCAGTCAAACGTTGACGCCAATATGGGGGTCTTGTCAAGCTCGATGGACAAGGGGCGGCAGAAATCCGCCATGGTTGGAACCCACACAGCCCAGGCTGAGGCCAGACGCCGCCACGCCGTTGATCTTAGTAACCAGGAGACGATTCGCAACGATGCTAAGGAAAAGAAGATCAACCAGGCGTATAAACACATCTTGAGTGATTTATCAAAGAACGGGCGGAACTTTCAGCAGGACAGGGGGGATTATGATGTAGACATCTACAACGAAGCCCTGAACAAGGCCACCACCGCCTACACTAAAACAGAGCAGGGGAAAGCGATTTTGGCCGAAACCAGAAAAGCGGCCCACGCCAAAAACTGGGAAACATTTTCAAAATACCAAACCGCTATTATGGCCTCTGACCAGAGCGGCGACAAGCAAAGGACGGTCAACCTGGTTGAACAAATGACGGTTGACGCCCCTATGCCGTACTCTCTTAAATGGAACGAGCAGGAGCAGGGGTTTGATAAACTGTTCAGGCACAGCGGGACCGATACCTGGAAAAAAACAGGCACGGTTTCAATGGACCAGGCGATAAAGCTGATCAATACAACAGGCCGCAGGCAATTTGCCATAATGGAGTTTACCGCAAAAGAGGCAACCCGGCAGTGGAACAACGACGCATGGCTGCCAGCTGGGCAAGAAGGAGCCAACGGACAGACTGGTAGAACTCAGATTTTTAAAAAAGACGGGAAAGCGTACCATATCACTCCCCAGAAAAATCCAGATCGGCCCAACTCAGTTCTTTACTACGTGACAGCCGACGATAACACCCAGCAGGTGTTTCAATCCCAGGCGGATTTGATGAAGGCCGGGTTCCGGTTTGAAGACTTGGCCCGGGAAAACGACCTGGCAAGCCTTGAAACAAGGAAGGCCCTTAAAGGCAAGTATGACGCCCAAGCCATGGCGGCGGGCCACAAAAAAGAATCCGCGTCCAGAAAGGCAAGCCTGGATTTTTACAGCAAACAGTTAAAAGAGTCTTTGGCCCCGTTTAAGACCGGGTCCGGCGGGCTTGGCATGTCCTTTAATGAGGCTGGGGAACCGGTCTTCAAAGACGGTGGGGCCGCATTCACAAAATCACAGGAGTTCTTTCACGACCACAAATACGACTGGCAAAAGCTGGGGCCGCAGGACCAGACAAAGTTCCATGGAGCGGCTACTGCCGACGCCCTGTATAAGACAATGCTGACGATTGGAAGGGAAGCTCCCCAATCCGCCCAGGCGGCCCCGGGCGGAGATGGCGCCCCTGTCCAGGCAAAGGCGATGTCTCTTGATGAGATAAGGACAGCCGGGGGCCGGCGGGACAAGGGTGGCAACTGGTATGTCCCGGCTGGTAAGGGGAAGTGGCAAAAAGTCACAACCCTGCCAGCTGACGAGCTCAAGGCATCTCATGAAGTGGGGCGGGCGGCTATGGGAGGGTCAGAGTCGGTGGCTGATCCTGCCGACACAACGCCAGGAGAGCAACCTGCCCGCCAAACACCCGGCCAAGAAAAAGCAGGCAACCCGGCCACAGCAGACCTCCCCCCGGATCCGAAGGAGTGGCAGGTCAGGTACGTCAATACTGCCCTGAACAAGGGGAAATACGTCATCGCCGACACCAACGGGAACGAGAGGGATATGACGGACGAAGAGATGCAATCCTATCTGGCCGCGATTAAAGGGCCGCAAGGAGACGTCTATGACCCCTTGGCGGCTATGAATCGGGCTGTAAACGACTTCCACAACTATCAGAGACAAACCGCTTCCGGTGGCCAGAGCGCCCCCCGTACCGCACAGAAATAAATCCAACGGAGAGATAACGATGTCCCAGGTTTATGATGAGTCCCAGATAGAGTGGGCGGATGTACCCGCCGCTGAACCTCAATACTTTAACGAAGATGAGATAGATTGGGCGCAGGAACAACCCACCGGAGCAATGGGGGCTTTGAGGGGCGGTGTTCAAAACACCTTCCGTAATTTATCCACGGCAGCTGACGTGGTTACCGGCGATGATGCCGGAGTTGCAGACACAGCACGACAAACCATGGCAGACCCAAACGCGACGCCTGGAATGGAAGCGTTCAGGGCACAGTTGTCCCAGTATGGCGACCCTGATGGGGTATGGGGCGCCATAAAGAACGTAGCACGGGCCGCATGGAACGAGCCCAAGGGGGCAGCACACGAAACCCTGGCGCAGTTGCCGAACTCCGGCGTTATCCTTGGTGCCATGGGGTCTGGCGCGGCCATTGGCACCATGCTTGGTGGGCCGATCGGAGGTATTGCCGGCGGTATTGGCGGTCTTTTCTTGGGGAACAGCTCTATTGAGACCGGAGCAGCGGCAACAGAGATGGCCATGAAGGGAGACTATGATCGTGGCGAGGCCCTTGAAAGTGGCATGATTAAGGGTGGAGCGGTCACCGCAGTTGACTCTCTGACCATGGGCATGACCAAGTGGTTGACCGGGACGGCGGGCAGGGCCACTATGAAGGCTGTTGAAAATACCCTGATCAAACGCGGGGTAGATATAGCTGATGACGCAGCGGTTAAGGCCGCCCTTGCCAATGGCAAGATTTTAAGAGAGGCCACCAGCGCAGGTAGGACGGCTGCGGTCAATGCAGCATCTTTCGCTGGCGAAGTCGTCGGAGAGGGCGCAGGGGAATATCTTGGCAGCAGCCTTGCCCCCGGTCTTGACGCCGACTTGACAGACGCCGTGCTTGAGTCTTTCATGTCAATGCCGCAGAGCGTTGTTGATGTTGGTATCGGTAAGTCGCTTAACCTTCTTGACAAAAAGCCGGCTGCCAAACCTGTATCTGAGTCTGATCCTTTTCAAGCCGGACTCAAAGACTCTCCGGACACAGCTTTTGCAGATGTGAGCCCGTTCCCTCATCAAGAGGGTGTAAGGTTTTCGGATCATGTTGATTATGACGGCGAGGCTATGGAGCAGAGTATAATGGCGCAGAGGAATGCCCCCCCACCTGCATCAAAAGACTCGTCCATGCCTATTCAAGAAATGGCGCAAGACCGGTATGCAGAGAACCAGGCCCAGATAAACCGGATGGAAGCCCCGCCTGATTATGATGTTAACCAAAGCCAGGACTTGCTTTCCAAAAATGTGGACGAGTTCCGTCGGCAAAAGAGCATCGAGCAGTCTGAGTCGGCCTTGAACCAAAGACAGCAGGCCATGGGCCAGCCCGACCAGCCGGTAATGCAACGGGCCCTTGAGGGCCAACCGGACGAATCCGGGATGGTCAATACACTGCCCGGAGAGATGCCGGCGTTTCAACGCGGG
>Ga0102931_1000606_pt1 | contig 17610 bp, 19 predicted proteins | sample SalPonR1_C_D1_MG_FD_79282 | JGI IMG/M metagenome (GOLD analysis project Ga0102931, IMG submission 79282) | Salt pond soil microbial communities from South San Francisco under conditions of wetland restoration - Salt Pond MetaG R1_C_D1_MG | ecosystem: Environmental > Aquatic > Marine > Intertidal... | reverse complement strand
TCGATCTCGACGAGGTCGTGGAGGAGCAGCATGCGCAGCACGCGGTCGACGTTCACGGGACGCTCCGCATGTTCGGCGAGGGTCAGCGCGTAGAGGCAGATGTGCCAGGAATGCTCGGCAGAGTTCTCGCGCCGCGTGCCGTCGTGCAGCGTGGTGCCGCGCAGGACCGACTTCAGGCGGTCGGCCTCGGAAAGAAAGGCGAACTGGCGGGCGAGCCTGTCGTCCGTCACCGCGTCGTTTCGCCGAGGCGGCGGGTGACGTAGTCGGTCACCGTCCCGATCATCTGCTCCATGTAGGGGTCTTCGAAGAAGTGGCCCGCGCCCTCGATCTCCTCGTGGGTGATCGTGATGCCCTTCTGCTCGTGCAGCTTGCCCACGAGGCTGTGGGTGTCCTTCGGCGGGGCCACGCGGTCGGCGGTGCCGTTGATGACGAGCCCCGAGGAGGGGCAGGGCGCGAGGAACGAGAAGTCGTACATGTTGGCGGGCGGCGAGACCGAGATGAACCCGGTAATCTCGGGCCGGCGCATCAGGAGCTGCATGCCGATCCAGGCGCCGAACGAGAATCCCGCGACCCAGCAGTGCTTGGAGTTCTGGTTCATCGACTGGAGGTAGTCGAGCGCGGAGGCCGCGTCGGAGAGCTCGCCGATGCCCTGGTCGTATTCGCCCTGGCTGCGGCCGACGCCGCGGAAATTGAACCGCAGGACGGTGAAGCCCATGTTGTAGAAGGCATAGTGCAGGTTGTAGACGACGCGGTTGTTCATCGTGCCGCCGAACTGCGGATGCGGGTGGAGCACGATGGCGATGGGGGCGTCGGGGGTCTTCTGCGGGTGGTAACGGCCTTCCAATCGGCCGTCCGGGCCGGGGAAAATCACCTCGGGCATGTCTGTCCCTGTCTTTCAGCGAGATCCGGCACGTCCAATCTTGACGGATTTGCTCGGATACCTTAGAACTCTTCTAAATTGTGGCGGCGCCCGGTTTTCGGGGGTGCAGAGCACCTATGATGCCGTGCCCGCCGCGTCAATCTTTTCCGAGGTCTGGCGGGGCCCGAGCCATGAAACTGAGCACCAAGGGGCGTTACGCGATGGTGGCGCTGACCGATCTCGCGACGGCGCCGGAGGGCGCGTTGCTGTCGCTGGCGGAACTCTCCAAGCGGCAGAACATTTCGCTGCCCTATCTCGAGCAGCTTTTCGTGAAGCTGCGCCGCGCGGGCCTCGTGGACAGCGTGCGGGGGCCGGGCGGCGGCTACCGGCTCGGTCGGGCGGCGTCCGAGATCCGGGTGTCGGACATTCTCGGGGCGGTCGACGAGACGGTGAGCGCGATGCACACCGGCGCGGGCGCGAGCGGCGGGCTGTCCGGGTCGAAGGCGCAGTCGCTGACGAACCGGCTCTGGGAGGGGCTTTCGGCGCATGTCTACGTTTTCCTGCACCAGACCCGGCTGTCGGATGTCGTGGGCAACGAACTCGCCCCCTGTCCGGCGGTGCCGGCGATCCTGACGGTGGTGGACGAGGGGTGAGGGGCCGCCGCGATATCGACGCGCCTGCGGCGCGACGGCTTTCTGTGACGCCGCGTGCCGCGGCGCGTGCCTCCGGCGGGAGTATTTTCCCCGAGATGAAGGAGCCTTCGGCGTGAACGGGCGGGTCTATCTCGACTGGAACGCGACGGCGCCGCTGCGGCCTGAGGCGCGGGAGGCGATGATCGCCGCGCTGGACCTCGTGGGCAATCCGTCCTCGGTGCATGCCGAGGGGCGGGCCGCGAAGGCGCTGGTCGAACGGGCGCGCGCCGACGTGGCCGAAGCCGTCGGCTGCAAGCCCGCGGAGGTCGTGTTCACCAGCGGGGCGACCGAGGCGGCCTTGGTGCTTTCGCGGCGGCACGATGGCCATGCGGTGATCGTGCAGGACACCGCGCACGATGCGATCCGGTCGCATCTCGACCTGACGGGAGCCGAGGCGCGTCCGCACGGGCCGGGGCACACGCTGGCCATGGGGCTTGCCAACTCCGAGACGGGGGTGGTGACGCCGCCGCCGGAGAGGGTCGACGGGCAATGGCTCTGGGAACGGTTCAGGGCGGACCGGCTCCTGCTCGACGTCACGCAGGCGGTGGGGCGGATGCCCTTCTCCTTTGCATGGTCGGGGGCGGATTTCGCCGTGCTGTCGGCACACAAGCTGGGCGGTCCGAAGGGGGTGGGCGCGCTGATCGTGCGCGACGGAGCCGACATCGAGGCCCTGTCGACGGGTGGGGGGCAGGAGATGGGGCGGCGGTCGGGGACCGAGAACGTCACGGGCATCGCCGGGTTCGGGGCGGCGATCCGGGCCGCGATGCGCGACCTGGACGCGGGCGTCTGGGCCGAGGTCGAAAAACTTAGAAATATTCTAGAAACAACACTGGCCTCCGGGGCGAGGGAGACTATTTTTGTCGGGAAAGGCGAGGAGCGGCTTGCAAACACCTCCTGCTTCGCGGCGCCCGGATGGAGGGGCGAGACGCAGGTGATGCAGATGGATCTGGCCGGGTTTTCGATCTCCGCGGGGTCGGCCTGTTCCAGCGGGAAAGTGAAGGAAAGCCGGGTGCTCCGCGCCCTTGGATACGACGAGACGGTGGCGAGGTGCGCGATCCGCGTGTCCCTCGGGCCGGAGACGACGGAAGACGAGATCTCGCGCTTCGCCGGGGCCTGGCTTCAGGCCCACGAGCGGTTCAGGGCGCGGGCGGCATGAGGAAGGGAAGTTCGGACATGGCAGCACTCGACAACATCCGAGAAGGCGTGGACCGGGAGACGGTGAAAACCGTCGAGTCGATGGCCGGAAAGTACAAGTACGGCTGGGAGACCGAGATCGAGATGGACTACGCGCCGAAGGGCGTGAACCGGGACATCGTGCGGCTGATCTCGGACAAGAACGGCGAGCCGGAGTGGATGACCGAGTGGCGCCTGAAGGCCTTCGAGCGCTGGGAAGGCCTGAAGGAGCCGGAGTGGGCGATGGTCCACTACCCCAAGATCGACTACCAGGAGCAGTATTACTACGCCAAGCCCAAGAGCATGGCGGAGAAGCCCAAGTCGCTCGACGAGGTCGATCCGAAGCTTCTTGAGACCTACCAGAAGCTCGGCATTCCGCTGAAGGAGCAGATGATCCTCGCGGGCGTCGAGGGGGCGGAGGACGCGCCTGCCGAGGGCCGCAGGGTCGCCGTGGACGCGGTGTTCGACAGCGTGTCGGTCGGGACCACCTTCCAGAAGGAACTCGCCAAGGCCGGGGTGATCTTCTGTTCGATCTCGGATGCGATCCGCGATCATCCCGAGCTGGTGAAGAAGTACTTGGGCAGTGTCGTGCCGATCACCGACAACTACTTCGCGACGCTCAACTCGGCGGTCTTCACCGACGGCTCCTTCGTCTACGTGCCGCCGGGCGTGCGCTGCCCGATGGAGCTCAGCACCTATTTCCGGATCAACGCCGAGAACACCGGCCAGTTCGAGCGGACGCTGATCATCGCCGACAAGGGGAGTTACGTCTCCTACCTCGAGGGGTGCACGGCGCCCAGCCGCGAGACGCATCAGCTGCATGCGGCGGTCGTCGAGCTCGTGGCGCTGGAGGATGCCGAGATCAAGTACTCGACGGTGCAGAACTGGTATCCGGGCGACGAGGAAGGCCGGGGCGGCATCTACAACTTCGTCACCAAGCGCGCCGACTGCCGGGGCGACCGGTCGAAGGTGATGTGGACGCAGGTCGAGACCGGCTCTGCGGTGACGTGGAAATATCCCTCCTGTATCCTGCGCGGCGACGACAGCCAGGGCGAGTTCTACTCGATCGCGATCACCAACAACTACCAGCAGGCCGATACCGGCACCAAGATGGTGCACCTCGGCAAGCGTACGAAGAGCCGGATCGTCTCCAAGGGTATCAGCGCGGGGCACGCGCAGAACACCTACCGCGGGCTCGTCTCGATGCATCCCAAGGCCAAGGACGGGCGCAACTACACCCAGTGCGACAGCCTGCTGATCGGCTCGGAATGCGGGGCGCACACGGTTCCCTACATCGAGGTGAAGAACAACTCGAGCCGGGTGGAGCACGAGGCGACAACGTCGAAGGTCGACGACGACCAGCTCTTCTACTGCCGGAGCCGCGGCATGGACGAGGAGGAGGCCGTGGCGCTCGTGGTCAACGGCTTCTGCAAGGAAGTGCTGCAGGCGCTGCCTATGGAGTTCGCGATGGAGGCGCAGCAGCTGGTGGCGATTTCGCTCGAGGGCAGCGTCGGTTGACGCGCGAGGGCGCACACGACGCCCGGCGCCGGCGGCCGCTGGCGTTCGGGCACCACTGGCGCCTCGCCAACGAGACGCAGGCGATGAGCCTCGTGCTTGCCGGTCTGATGGTGGTGTTCGCGCTGTCGATCGCGCATGACGAACTCGTGCAGGAGATGATCGAGTTCGGGTGGATAGAGGAGCGTTTCAGGGAGATCGCGGAGATCCTATTCGGGATCGTGGTTTTCGCGGCATGGACCGGTCTCATTCTGACGTTCGCGACGCTTGTCCGCAAAGCCGCGCCCGAGAACCACGGGGACCGGACGGGCTGACGACCTGGAGGCGATGCCGCCGGGCCCTGATCACAGAGTAGGACCAGACATGATCGTGACGACGACGCCTTCGGTCGAAGGCAGGAAGATATCGACGTATCACGGCGTCGTCGCGGGTGAGGCGATCCTCGGGGCCAATGTGATCCGCGATCTTTTCGCCGGCATCACGGACATACTCGGCGGACGGTCGGGCGCCTATGAGCAGGAACTCGGACGAGCGCGGGAGATCGCGCTTGGCGAGCTCGAGGACCGGGCGGCGGCGCTCGGCGCGAATGCGGTGGTGGGTGTCGATCTCGATTACGAGGTCATCAACAACATGCTGATGGTCTCGGCGAGCGGAACGGCCGTGACGGTGGGATGATCGATCTTGTGACGCAGAAGACGCCCTTGGGAGCGCCCGACGGAGCGGAGGCACCTGCCGAGCCGCCCCGGCTCACCCTGCCGGCCGATGAGGCCGCGTGGGTGCGGGAAGCCTACGCCGGTGCCGGTGCGATCCTCGAGTATGGCTCGGGCGGCTCGACGGTGCTCGCGGCCGGAATGCCCGGCAAGACGGTCTTCTCCGTCGAAAGCGACCGTAGGTGGGCCGCGCGTATGGAGGCATGGTTCGAGGCGCATCCTCCGGCGGCGCGCGTCATCGTCCACCACGCCGATGTCGGTCCGACCAGGAAGTGGGGAATGCCCACCTCCCAGGAGCACTGGCGGACCTTCCACCGCTATCCGCTCGCGGTGTGGGACCTGCCGGATTTCGTGCATCCCGACGTCGTGTTGATCGACGGACGGTTCCGGGCGGCCTGCCTTCTGGCGGTTCTCTACAGGGCGAGCCGGCCGGTCACCGTGCTGTTCGACGATTACGGGAACCGTCGCGGCTATCACCGCGTCGAGAGTTTCGTGAAGCCCATGGAGGTGCGCGGTCGCATGGCCCGCTTCGAGATCGAACCGGAGCCTTTTCCGGCCGCGCGCATGACCGAGGTGTTCGACATCTTCACGAGGCCGCTGTGATGACCGTGCTTCCCGCCACCCGTGCCAAAATCTCCCCGGCGCCGTCACGGAATTGCCTCACTGTTTTCCGACAGAGTGAAAAACGCACGTGGCGGGAGAGTGAGGACAATGGCCAGACTGGAGGATGCGCAGCGGCAGACGTTCGAGTCGCGCCTGAAGCGGATCAACAAGGGCGGTGCGAACACGGCCGGGACAGTCGTTGTCGGGCCGCCCGAGGATCCCAAGAAGGCCAAGCGGCGCAGCCGCAAGTATCGCCGCCCCGGCAACGGCTTTTTCGCGCGGCTGTCTGCGGCCTTCGGGCATCTCTTTCTGGTTCCGGTGAGCTTCGCGCTCGGCGCCTTCGCGATGCTGACCGGCGTCGTGGCGGCCTTCCACATCGACAGGCTCGCATTGGTCGACGTGAGCGAGGCGAGCTTCCTCTCCACGATCTCGGCGCAGTCTGCCCTGATCGTGGCGTTCCTGCTGGCGCTTGCGTTCGGCTGGCTCTTCCGGCTGGCGAGCGGTCCGCGCAAGATCGGGCTCTTGGCCGGACTGGCCGCGGCCTTCATCCTGCAGGACACGGTGATCCAGACCTATCCCGACGTCTTCGCGCGTCTGATGTCGGACGAGATCACCATCGACGCGGCCATCGCGGCGTTCCAGCCGAGCTGAGCCCAACCGAATTCACCCTGAAAGACGAGGGACGTCGCGCTGGCGCGGCGTCCCTTGCTGCGTTCTGAAAAGCGAGGACACGACATGCTTGAAATCAAGAATCTCCACGTGAAGCTTGAAGAAGAGGACAAGGAGATCCTCAAGGGCGTCGATCTCTCGGTCAAGGCGGGAAACGTCCACGCGATCATGGGCCCCAACGGGTCGGGGAAGTCGACGCTTTCCTACGTTCTTTCGGGCCGCGAGGGCTATGCCGTGACCGACGGCAGCGCGACGCTCGATGGCGAGGATGTTCTCGAGATGGAGCCGGAAGACCGCGCCGCGGCGGGCCTGTTCCTGGCGTTCCAGTATCCCGTCGAGATCCCCGGCGTCGGCAACATGACGTTTCTGCGGACAGCCCTCAACGCCCAGCGGAAGGCGCGCGGCGAGGAGGAGATGAATGCCGCGGACTTCCTCAAGCTGATCCGCGAGAAGGCGAAGACGCTCGATATCGACGCCGACATGCTGAAGCGCCCGGTCAACGTGGGTTTTTCTGGCGGTGAGAAGAAGCGCAACGAAATCCTGCAGATGGCGGTGCTCGAGCCGCGGATGTGCATCCTCGACGAGACCGACTCCGGCCTTGACGTGGACGCGATGCGGCTTGTCGCGGACGGGGTGAACGCGCTGCGGGATGCCGGGCGCGGCTTCCTCGTCATCACGCATTACCAGCGGCTTCTCGACCATATCGTCCCGGATGTCGTGCACATCATGGCCGACGGGCGGATCGTCAAGACGGGCGGCCCTGAGCTTGCCCTCGAGGTCGAGAAGAACGGCTACACCGACATTCTTGCGGAGACGGCGTGATGGCACTTCCCCAAGCGAAACTCGACGCGACCGAGGCGCGGCTCACCGATGTGGCGCTTCCCGACGCGGCGCACTGGGCGCGGGCAGCGCGCGAGGACGCGCTGGGCCGGCTGCGCGCCATGGGCCTGCCGGGCCGTCGCGACGAATACTGGCGCTTCACCGACCCGACGACGCTGAACGTGGCGGAGACGCCCGAGGCCGCCGTGTTCCACGACGAGGACGCGCCGATCTTCGGGCGCCTCGACCGGCTGAAGCTCGTCTTCGTGGACGGCGTGTTCGATGCCGACCAGTCGGATCCGCTCGAGGGCGAAGGGCTCGAGATCGAGCGGCTCGCGGATGCGATGCAGACCGACATCCACTGGGCGCGCGATCTCTACGGCGTGCTCGAGGCGCGGGGCCAGACACCCGTGCGGCGTCCCTTCGCGGTCCTGAACACCGCGACGGCGACGGACGGCGTCGTGATCCGCGTGACGGGCAAGGTGAGGAAACCCGTCTCGCTGGTCTATCTGCACCAAAGTCCGACGTCGGACGCGACGCTGCACCATCTGGTGAAGCTCGAGGCGGGGGCGGAGCTGACCGTGGTCGAGAACGGTCCGGCCGCGGCGCGCTTCAACAAGGTGATGGAGGTCGACGTCGCGGACGGCGCCGCGTTCCACCACGTCCGTGCGCAGGGCCGGGACCATGAACGGCGAGCGGTGACGCACATGTTCGCGCGGCTGGGCGAGGAGAGCACCTACAAGAGCTTCACGCTCACCGCGAACGGGGTCCTGACCCGCAATGAGCAGATCGTCGAGTTCACCGGCGACAACGCCGTGGCCCACGTCGCGGGCGCCTGCATGGGCGACGGCGACTTCCACCACGACGATACGGTGTTCGTGACCCACGACGCGGTATGCTGCGAAAGCCGGCAGGTCTTCAAGAAGGTGCTCCGGAACGGCGCCGTCGGCGTGTTCCAGGGCAAGATTCTCGTGAAGGCGGGCGCGCAGCAGACCGACGGCTACCAGATTTCCCAGTCGCTCCTGCTCGACGAGGACAGCCAGTTCCTGGCGAAGCCCGAACTCGAGATCTATGCCGACGACGTGGCCTGCTCGCACGGGTCGACGTCCGGGGCGATCGACGAGCACGCGCTGTACTACCTGCGCTCGCGCGGCGTTCCCGAAACCCAGGCGACGGACCTTCTGGTCCTGGCGTTCCTTGCCGAAGCGCTCGACGAGATCGAGGACGAGGAGATCGCGGCCGACATCCACGCGCGGCTCGAGGGCTGGCTGGCGCGCCGGAGAAAGTGACGCAATCCGCATGCCGGTCTCGACCGATATCGCGCGGACCTACCGGTCCCCGAGGAAGGTTCTGCGCGAGAAACTCGCCGCAGGGGCGCGGGAGGATCGTGCGCTCGCGACGCTGATGGGCGCCTGCGTCCTGATCTTCGTGGCGCAGTGGCCGGTGCTGTCGCGGCGGGCGTTCCTCGATCCGTCGGTTCCGCTCGACGCGCGGCTTGGCGGCGCGTTGCTCGCATGGCTTTTCATTGCGCCCATGGCGGCTTATGTCATTGCGGCGGCAAGCCATGTTCTCGCCCGCCTGGTTGGCGGGTCCGGGACGTGGTTCGGCGCGCGGCTCGCGCTCTTCTGGGCGCTTCTGGCGGCGAGCCCGCTCTGGCTCCTCAACGGGCTGGTGGCGGGATTTCTCGGGCCGGGACCGGCGCTGAGCCTGGTGGGGCTGGTCGCGATCGGCGTGTTCCTGGTGTTCTGGGGCGCGGGGCTCTGGGAAGCGGAACGCGGAGGCGACGGGATACGGGCATGACACTTTCTCTCAATCCCCTCCTTGCGATGGCATGGCGCACCATCAGGAATCCGCGCGAAGGTGCCGAGGAAGTCCTGTCGCTCGGGGTGCCCAGACAGGCGCTCTGGACCGCGCTTCTGCTTGTCGTGGTCATGTCGATCCTGCTGGCGCAAGGCACATCGCTCCTTGTCACCGGAACGCCGAGCATGGGCGGATTGCCGATCAGCCCGGTCGTCGCGGGGTTCGTCCAGTTTCTCCTGATGGTCGTGATGATCTTCGCGATCTTCTGGATCGGTCGCGCCATGGGAGGCACGGGCTCCTTCGAGGAGGCGATCGTGCTGGTGGCCTGGCTGCAGTTCATCATGGTCTGCCTGCAGGCGGTTCAGACGGTGGCGCTGCTGATCGTGCCGCCGTTCGCGGGGCTCATCGGCGTCTTCGGCCTTGTGCTGTTCCTCTGGCTTCTGACGAACTTCATAGCCGTGCTGCACGGCTTCAACTCTCTGGCGCAAGTGTTTCTGATGATACTGGTTTCGGCCTTTGGCCTTGCCTTTGGCCTGTCGCTTATCCTGACGCTGATCGGCGTCGCAATGCCAATGACGGGGCAGCCATGAGCTACCACATCCAAGAAATCCGCAAGGACTTCCCGATCCTCTCGCGCGAAGTGAACGGCAAGCGGCTTGTCTATCTCGACAACGGCGCGTCCGCGCAAAAGCCGAAGGTGGTGATCGACGCAGTGACACAGGCCTATGCGATGGAATACGCGAACGTGCATCGCGGCCTGCATTACCTGTCCAACCTCGCGACCGAGAAATACGAGGCCGTGCGCGGCATCGTCGCGCTGTTCCTGAACGCCGGCAGCCCCGACGAGATCGTGATGAACTCGGGCACCACCGAAGGGATCAACACGGTCGCCTATGGCTGGGCGATGCCGCGCATGGAGGCGGGCGACGAGATCGTCCTGTCGGTCATGGAGCACCACGCGAACATCGTGCCCTGGCACCTCCTGCGCGAGCGGCAGGGCGTGGTCCTGAAGTGGGTCGACGTCGACGCCGACGGCGATCTCGACCCCGAGAAGGTGATCGAGGCGATCGGACCCAGGACGAAACTCGTCGCCGTCACGCATCTTTCCAACGTGCTGGGCACGAAAGTCGATGTGAAGGCGATCACCGAAGGCGCCCATGCCAGGGGTGTGCCGGTGCTGGTCGACGGATCGCAGGCGGCGGTGCACATGCCCGTCGACGTGCAGGACATCGGCTGCGATTTCTACGCCATCACGGGCCACAAGCTCTACGGCCCGTCGGGCTCCGGCGCGATCTACATCCGCAAGGAGCGCATGGCCGAGATGCGTCCGTTCCTCGGCGGCGGCGACATGATCCGCGAGGTCCACAAGGACGAGATTACCTATGCCGATCCGCCGATGAAGTTCGAGGCCGGCACGCCGGGGATCGTCCAGCAGATCGGCCTCGGCGTGGCGCTGGAGTACATGATGGACCTCGGCATGGAGGCGATCGGAGCGCACGAGGACAGGCTGCGGGACTATGCGAGCGACCGGCTCGGCGGGCTCAACTGGCTCAGCCTCCAGGGCCGGAGCGCGACCAAGGCCGCGATCTTCTCGTTCACTCTCGAAGGCGCCGCGCATCCCCACGACATCTCCACGGTGCTCGACAAGAAGGGCGTGGCGGTTCGGGCGGGGCATCATTGCGCGGGTCCGCTGATGGACCACCTGGGCCTCAGTGCGACCTGCCGGGCGTCCTTCGGGCTCTACAACACCGAGGCCGAGGTCGACACTCTGGTCGAAGCGCTCGAGCTGTGTCACGAGCTTTTCGCCTGACGCCTCAGTCCGTGAGCGCGCCGAGGCCGACGAGGCGGTCGATGGGCGCGTAGTCGTCGGTGAGAATGACCGGGGTCTTCCGGGAGATCAGGCCGTCGACGAACGCGTCGGCCAGCGCGGCGAACGGCACCGGATCGGGCGCCGCGGCAACGAACCGGCTTTGCGGGCTTGGCGCCGCCCCGGCGACGAGGACGAAGACGCGGCGCTCGGCACGGCCGGGCGGGCGTTCCTCGGTCCAGACCTCGACCGACGGGAAAACGGTGCGCAGCGTGGCCACGAGCGAGGCGAGAGCGTCGAGACGGTCGGTGAAGTCGATGACGTTCATCAGATAGACCCCGTCCTCGGTCAGGCGGTCGCGCACCAGTTCAAAGAACTCCTTCGTGACGAGGTGGGCGGGAACGGCGATGTCGGTGAAGGCGTCGCCCACGATGACGTCGTAGCGCGCGTCGCGGAGACGCAGGGCGCGTCGGGCGTCCTCGTGCAGGACCCTTGCGCTGTCGCGGTCGAACCAGAAGTCGCTGGCGGCGGCATCGGTGACCTCGGGGTCGATCTCCGCCACGGTGAGTGGCCCCGTCGCGCGCGCGGCCCAGGCGCGGGGGATCGAATAGCTGCCACCGCCGATGAAGAAGGACGAAAAGCTGCGTCCCCCCATCCGGAGGCGCGCGATCCGGTCGAGCATGGCGGTGTGTTCGGTGAACATCAGCGTGGGATCCGCGCCCGAGATGCCGTGGGCGAGGTGATCGATCACCATAAGCCGGACGGGGGGCCCGGGCGCGTCCGAAAGCACGACCGTCCGGATGCAGAAATACTGGCTCTCCCTGTCGCAGACCTTCGGAAGGAGGAGTCCGGCGCCCGAAAGACCGACAGCCGCCACGAGAACGGCGAGCGGCAGGGCGGCCGCACGCGCGGCGGCGCCCGCGAGGCGGAAGAGAAGGAGCGCGGCGAGCGCATAGGTCGCCGTCACGACCGCGAGCGTGAGCGCGCTGCCGAGCCACGAGATGAACAGGAAGCCGGCGAGAAGCGTGCCCGCGATCGCCCCGATCGCGCCGGCGGCGAACATCGCGCCCAGCGACCGGCCGGCGCGGTCGGTATCGCGCACCGCGATCACGGCCAGCACCGGGGCGGGGACGCCGGCGAAGAAGGATGGCAGGAAGAAGACGGCGGTGGTCAGAAGCGTGATCGCCATAAGCGGGTCGGGCGCCGCCGACAGGACAGGCCCGGCGACCTGCCTCAGGAGCAGCGCCGCGACCCCGGTGGTGAGCGCGGCGCCGACCATCGACCACCCGGTGCGGCGGAGCGCGGAGGCGCTGCCCGCCTCGGCGATCCGCCCGCCCCACCAGTGGCCGGCCGAGAAGCCCGCCAGCACCACCGCGATGATCGCGGTCCACGTGTAGAGACTCATTCCCACATAGGGCGCGATCATCCGGCCGGCGACGATCTCGACCACGAGGCTCGCCGCCGACACGGCGCCCTGAAGGAGGACGAGAAGCCAGAGAGGAGCGCTGCGCTGCATGTTCGGACCCGGGTGTGCACTGACGTTATCGTGGCGCAATGGCCGTCCGACAAGCCGATTCAACAGGCCTTTTGAGATTGCGGGACCCTGACGATTGCCCTATACCCCGACCTCGGAAAGCACCCGTAGCTCAGCTGGATAGAGCGCTGCCCTCCGAAGGCAGAGGCCAGAGGTTCGAATCCTCTCGGGTGCGCCACTAGGATTGCCCTTGTTTATAGCGGTTTCAGCCGCTTAGGGGCCTCCGCGAAAAACTCCCACATCGCAGCTTGTCACACTCTGGTCACAGCAACGGGAGTTTTTGACATGGCCACACTCAGACAGCGCAACGGCAAGTGGCAGGCGCAGGTGCGCATCAAGGGACACGCGCCGAGGAGCAACTCTTTCCAATCCAAGCGGGACGCCGAGCGATGGCACGGCAGATAGAAGCCGAGCTTGATGCAACCGCAATCGGCGTCGATCCTAGAGTACTTGATCGCACCAGCGTCCGCGATCTACTGGACCGGTACCGCCGAGAAGTGACGATTAGCAAGCGCGGTGCAGCTTCCGAGAACAAGAGGCTGGGCGGCTTCCTGCGACAGCCATGGGCCACGATGCCGCTCACAAAGGCCACACCACAGATGTTCAGTCGATACCGTGACAGCCGCCTCAAGACCGTAAGCCCGGGAACGGTGCTCCGCGATCTCGGACTTCTTCGGGCCATCTTCGAGGTGGCAAGGCTGGAGTGGGATCTACCCATGCCGGTGAACCCGGTCGCCCAAGTGAGGAAGCCCAAAGCACCCGACGCCAGAGAGAGGCGGCTGCAGTCGGGGGAGTTGGAACTGCTGCTGCAAGCGTCTCTGGCCACGCGCAATCAGTGGCTTCGCTCCGGCATCCTATTGGCCGTCTAGACCGGGATGCGTCGCGGGGAACTTCTCGGAATGCGCTGGGAGCACCTCTGCAAGCGCACAGGGACGCTGCTGATGTCAATCGGCTCGGAATGGGGCCCCCGTATCGGCGTGCAGAAGTGGCCCCACTTTCTCACGGGTAGCAGGCCGGAAACTGCGTAGCAGGCTGATCGCGTCAATGCAGACGTCCACCGGTTCTCCGGCGCGCTGCCGCCTTGATCGAAGTCATCGCACATTCGATAGGTCGGCATCACAGTCGGCAAGGCCACAAAAAAGCGAACAGATCGCATGAAATTCATCATTGGAATTGTTGTCGCAATCCTGCTTGTCCTCATCGCGCTTTCCGCCATGAGGCTTCTGGACTGGCGTGCCGACCGGGCAGAGTGGGACAGGCTGGCCGCGCTCCAGCCGGAGAACCCGGAACTCTTCGATGCGGCGATGGTGGCCGGTCTGCCCGAACCGGCCCAACGCTACTTTGCCTACACGATCTGGCCTGGAACGCCACTCCTGCCGGTTGCCGTCATCGAGATGACGGGTGAGTTCAGTCTGGGGTCCAAGGACGACCCGCGCTACCAGCCCATGGAGGCGCGTCAGATCCTCGCGGTTCCGGAGGGGTTCGTCTGGTCGATGCGTACGCGTGGCGGCATGCCTGTCTCCGGTTCAGATTCGGGCAGCTGGACGCGGTTTCGCATCTTCAGCCTGATCCCTGTGGGCCGGCTGGGTGGCAACCCCGATCACACGCGATCCGCCTTCGGCCGCTATGCGGCGGAGGCGACGATCTGGGCGCCTGCGGCCCTGATGCCCGGACCGGACGTTCGGTGGTCTGCCGTGGACGACGATACCGCCCGCGTGACCATCACGCACGGCGACCTCGAACAGGCGGTCGACATCACGGTCGACGCGCAAGGCCGCCCGGTGGAGGTCTCCTTCCAGCGCTGGAGCGATGCGAACCCCGACAAGGTTCACAGGCTGCAGCCGTTCGGCGCGGTCATGTCCGATTTCCGCGAGGTGGAGGGCTACCGCCTGCCGTTCCGGGTGGAGGCAGGCAACATGTTCGGCACCGAGGCCTATTTCCCCTTCTTCCTCGCCGACGTGACCGAGATCCGCTTTCCGGGGGCCGAGGGATGAGCGCCTGCGCCTCCATCCGGCGCAGGCCCGCGGTACTTTTCCTGACGCTTGCGGTGGCCATGCTCGGCCTCGTCGCCGCACAGGGCGCGCGTGCGCAGGAGGACGCCGCCGCCCTCGCGGCCCGGCTGGACGGGCTGGCGGAGGGGTTCATGCTGCGCGAACAGGTGCCTGGCGCGGTTGCCGCTGTCGTATCCGGCGACACGGTGATCCTGCGGGGCTATGGCCTCGCCGATGTCGAAGAGGGCACGCCGGTCAGCCCGGAGGCAACGCGGTTCGAGATCGGGTCGATCAGCAAGCTCTTCACCTGGGTGACTGTAATGCAGCTTGCCGAGGACGGCGCGCTCGACCTGCAGCAGGATCTCTCGCGTTACCTGCCGGGGGGCCTGGTGCCGGGCGATGCGCCGCTGACCATGGCCCAGTTGATGAGCCACAGGCCGGGCTTCGAGGAAAGCTACGCAATTTTCGATCCCGCCATCGCCGCCCTACCGCGGGCCGAGGCGCTGGCGGCATCCGCGCCGGAACAGGTGTTTCCGCGTGGCGAGGTGACATCCTATTCGAACTGGGGCGTCGCGCTGGCGGGTCTCGTGGTCGAAGAGGTTACCGGGCAATCCTGGGAAGAGACCGTGCAGACGCGGATCCTCGACCCGCTCGGCATGGAGGACACGACCTTGGGCGAAGGCTCGCGCCGCGAGGGTCAGCCGCCGTTGTCGCGCAGCTACCGGGTGCAGGGCGGCATCGCGCATCCGGCCTTCCGCATCGACATAGGCGCCTTCGCACCGGCGGGAGGCATCGCCAGCACAGCGGCCGACATGGCGCGGTTCCTGCGGTTCCTCATGGGCGACGGGGCGCTGGAGGGCGCGCGCCTTCTGCAGCCCGAAACGATGCAGGCCATGCGCACGCGGCTTTACGACGACCGACCAGAGGCGGCGGACATGGCCCACGGTCTGCAATCGCGGCCGCTGTTCGGCACCATGGTCTACGGCCATGGCGGCGGCCTCAACGAGTTCCTGTCAAACCTTGTCTTCATCCCCGAGATCGAGGCCGGCGTGTTCATCTCGCAGAACGGCGGTGCTGGCGCGAGCCTGCCGTTGCTGGCGCCCGACCTGATCCTGGCCGAGCTCGCCGCGGACTCAGGACTGGAGCCGCCGGCGCCGGAGGCGGTGCCCGACGCCGCCGAGCGCGCGTCCGAGGCGGCAGGCCGGTATCTGAACAACCGTCGGCCCTTCTCGGGCTCGGCGCAGTTCTTCGGGGCCCTGTCGGTGCTGCCGGTGACGGCGACGCCCGATGGCGCTTTGACGCTGCCCACGGGCAAGCTGCCCGCGCCCTCGCGGTTCGAGCCGATCGGCCCGGACCTGTGGCAGAATGCGCAAGGCGACCGGATCGCGCTGATCCGGGGCGCGCAGGGCCGCATTGTCCGCCTTGCCGACGGAACCGGCGCGCACACCCATGAGCGGCTGCGAGGGCTTGCGGATCCGGTCTGGCTTTTCGCGGCCTTCGGGGCGGCAGCGCTGCTGTCGCTCACCACAATGGTGGGGCTGATCTGGCGACACGGGGTCCGGGGCGTGACGCGCAGCGGCGTGCTGGCGGCCTGGGCCGGTCTGGCCGGGGCGGCCTCCGTCTGGATCTTCGCCGGGGCCGCCATCGCCGCCGCGCTGACGGCGGCGCGGCTGGGATCCGAATACATCTTCGATCAGCCGCAGCCGACGCTTCAAGCGGTGCTGGTCCTCGCCGACGGCTTGGCCGTGATGGCCGCGCTGGTGCTTCTGTCGCTCGTCTTCGTCTGGCGCGCGCCGGGGTGGAGCTTTTGGCGCAGACTGCATCAGACGGCGTTCGCGCTCGGCCTGGCGGCGTTTGGCGGGCTTCTGTTGCGCTGGGGCCTCGCGTTCGGCGGACCGATCTGATGTCCGGCCCGCAGCCCTGCCGATGATCGCTGTTGTCCTCGGCCTTCAGGTCGCGCTGCCGCTGGCGCTGCTTGTCTGGCTCGCCTTCGCGCCGCTTGGCAGCGCGCTCGGCTTCGCGCTTCAAAGCGCGGGCATCGCCGCGTTCCTGTTCGCGCTGGCGCGGGTGGCGCAATGGGCGCTGCCGGTCTGGTGGTTGCCATGGGTCTACGCGGCGCTGTGGATGGGGATTGTCGGAACCAACCTGTTCCGTGCGCATTTCGCCGGGCTGCCGCTTTTGCCGGCGGGGCTGTGGGGTGGGCGGGAACCGGGCTCGCGATCGTCCTGCTCGGCCTCGGCGGCTGGTACGGCGCGAGAGCCGTCTCCGGGCAGAAGCTGCCGCATGTCGAAGTTGTCGATATCGCCAACCCTTTCGGCCCGGGTGCCTACCTTGTCGGGCATGGCTGGTCGAAAACGTTGGTGAATGGGCACATGCGCACCCTCGATCCCACTGTCGAGAGATTCCAGCCGTGGCGCGGTCAGTCCTATGCCGTTGATTTCTTTGGTCTGGCCCCTCGGGGGCTGCGCGCACCCGGCTGGCGGCCCGCCGATCCGGCGGCCTACGCGATCTTCGGCGCGCCGCTGCGCGCGCCCTGCGCGGGCAGCGTGGTCCGGGCCGAGGGCGACTGGCCAGATTCCGAGGTGCCGGAAAGCGACCAGATCAACCGGCTGGGCAACCACGTCATCCTGCGCTGCGGCGAGGCCGAAATCGTCTTCGCGCATATGCGGCAGGGTAGCGTGGCGGTCGCGCCGGGGGAGCGGGTAGAGGTCGGCGATCCGCTGGGCGAGGTCGGCAACTCCGGCGTCTCGACCGAGCCGCATTTGCACATCCATGCTCAACGGCCCCCGCCCGAAGGTGCGCCTCCGATCGCGGGGGAACCGCTGGCCCTGCGCATCGGTCGCCGGTTCCTGGTGCGCGGCGATCGTTTGGACGGTGCGGACGGGTGAGACAGGCCGCCACGATGGGCTGGCGGCTCGCGACCCAGGGTATGGCCTTCGCGCGACACAATCTCGAAGAGGTTCTCCGCTTCGGGGTGTGACAGTCTCGGCCGCTCTCGCCATGGCGGTCCGGGACCGGATGCAGGGGGTCTGGGGCTGGATCGCGGCGATCATCGCGGGTGGGCTGCTGGTCAATGCGGCTGGCCATGCCGCGCAATCCGCCGTCGCGCGGGCTCCGGTCCCGGTCGTCTACACCGGGATCCTGCTCGTCGCGCCGGCGGCTGCTCTGGTTCTGGCCGGTCTCGATGCCGCGCCCGGGCGCGTGTGGCGAAAGCGCGCCCTCGCGCGGCTCCTTGGCGCTGCGGCCGTGCCGGTGGTTGCGATCGCCGCCCTGCAGCTTGCACGAATGCTGCCTGGGTGGGTCGGGCGATCAGGCAAACCAGACGAGGGCGGCGAGACCGAGCGCGATGGGCAGACGCGCGAGGCCGATCTTCCGCCAGCTGCGGGGGTCGGAGATGCCCGAGACGACGGCGCGCCCTGCAGGATTGAAGACCAGCGC
>Ga0102931_1000602_pt1 | contig 17643 bp, 16 predicted proteins | sample SalPonR1_C_D1_MG_FD_79282 | JGI IMG/M metagenome (GOLD analysis project Ga0102931, IMG submission 79282) | Salt pond soil microbial communities from South San Francisco under conditions of wetland restoration - Salt Pond MetaG R1_C_D1_MG | ecosystem: Environmental > Aquatic > Marine > Intertidal... | reverse complement strand
GCCGCGAAGGCAGCCCGGTCGTCGCTCACGCCGTCGCCCACCGCGCCATGGTCGCGCACGTCGACCCAGTCCATCATCGTGCGCAGGAAGACCGAGGTGATGTCCTCGATCACGATGTCGTCGATCCTGACGACGCCGCCCGACGGGCCGGTGAGATCGAGACCGAAATGCCCGTAGAGCGCGGCGTCACCCCAGACCATGTCGACCCCGGGGCGCAGCCCGGAGCCGACGATGGCCGAGACCTCGGCGATTTCGCCATAGGTCGTGAGTGTCACCGACGGACCGGTCGTCGGAAGACCGGGAACCGGCGCACCTCCCGCGCCGCCCGCCCATCCGGCGATCCGCACCGACGGCAGCGCGCCCGAAATCGCCTTCACCCGCGCGGTGATCCGCAGATAGCAGCCCGGCAGGATCAACGTCTCTCCGGCGTGGCGCAGCCGCTGGACGGTCTCGGATTTGACGATCTCCAGCGCCCCGCCGAAGTCCTGATCCGCCGCGACGAACGACGCGTCGGCGGCGCCGTCATAGGTGGCCGAGCCGGGCGTGCCGTCCTCCCGTGACCAGACATGGAGCCCGTTGGCAAAGAGCGGAGGCATCAGGACCAGACCGTCGGTGATCGCCTTGTTCATTCGTCATCCCTTTCCGCGTCATGGATGCGACGAGCCGAAAGAGCCGCGAGACAGCCCTCGCCGCACGGTTCTCTCGTCTGTCGTATAGCGTTGAAGTCGTCTCCCGGACGCACGGTCCAGTTGTCGCTTGATGACCTATCGGCGCGGTATAAAGGCGGCGTTAACCCTCCGCGCGGCGAGGCTCAGGCGCCGATCTGCGGCGCCTCGAGAATGCGGACCCCGTTGATCTGCCAGCCGTCGGAAGTGTCGATCATCTGGTACTCGAGAAGATGCGGAACCCCGTCGGCGTCCGTCACCAGCACCTTCTGCAACTGGAATGCCCCCATCTGCTCGAGTTCCAGATAGCGGACCTCCGCCGGCCGCCAGACCATCGGGTAGCCTTGCCTCACCATCGTGCCGAAGCGGTCGCTGTCGCCGAAGATGCGCTTGATGTTGGGCGAAGCGAAGCTGAAGGCCGTCTCGAAGTCGTCGGCGAGGAAGGCATCGATCTGGCTCTGGATCGTGTCGGTTATGGCAGAGCGCGCATCCTGCGCGAGGGCGGCTCCGGAAATGAGCGTGGCGGCGAGCGCCCCGAGAAGAAGTCGGCGCATGGATGACCTCCTGACTGCCGGTCTGATGTTAGGGCGTCGCGACGGACGATCAAACGCCATGGCCGTTTGGCTCTTACGCTTTTTGCCGAAACACGCATACTCGCCGGCATGATCGACAAGCTAGAGATGCTCATCGCGCTCGCCCGCGAGGAACACTTCGGCCGCGCGGCCGAGAGCATGGGGCTGACCCAGCCCACGATGTCGTCGGGCATCAAGCAGCTCGAGGCGCAGCTCGGCGTGCAGCTCGTCTGGCGAGGAAGCCGGTTCTCGGGCCTCACGCCGGAGGGGCAGCGCGTTCTGGTCTGGGCGCGGCGGATCGTTGGCGACGCGCGGACGCTCCGCGAAGAGATGCGCTCGGCGCAGCAGGGTCTTTCCGGCAACCTGCGGCTGGCGGTGATCCCCACGGCGCTCACGACGGTCGCGAGCCTCACCGCCCGGTTCAGCGAGACACATCCCAACGTGAGCTTCACGATCCTGTCGCGCAGCTCCGCCGAGATCCTCAGGCTCCTCGAGGATCTCGAGATCGAGGCCGGGATATCCTACCTCGACAACGAGCCGCTCGGCGACGTGACGACCGTTTCGCTCTACCGGGAAAGCTATCGCTTCATCTGCGCCCAAACCTCGCCCTTCGCAGACCGCCGCGAGATCGGCTGGGACGAGATCGCCGAGGTCCCGCTCTGCCTTCTCACGCCGGACATGCAGAACCGGCGCATCATCGACGAGAGCTTCCGCGAGGTCGGCAAGAGGGTGACGAGCAAGCTCGAATCGAACTCCACGGTCGTGCTGATGGCCCATGTCGCGACCGGCGACTGGGGCACGATCCTTCCGCATCACATGGCGGAGTTTCTCGCCGCGGGCAAATCCGTCCGGATCATTCCGCTGCGCGAGCCGTCGCGGCACCACGCCGTGGGCCTCATCGCACCGCACAGGGAACCGCACACGCCCGTCCTGACGGCGCTTTTGCGCGAAGCGGCGTCGATTTCCGACCTCTGATTCGCACCGAATGACGATAGAGCCGCTCTATCGAATGACGGATCATTGGCATTGATCCGCGAATGGAAGCCGTCCAGACTGGGCGCGCAATTGCGAAGAGGACGCCATGGCCGGTGCCACGGAGACGCGGGTCGACGAGATCTCTGCGGGTCTTGCCGATCTTGAAGGACCGCTCCTTCCGATCCTGCATGCCGTGCAGGAGGAGTTCGGTCATATTCCGCAGGAGGCGCTGCCCCGGATCGCCCGGCGGCTGAACGTCTCGAAGGCCGAGGTCCACGGGGTCGTGTCGTTCTACCACGACTTCCGGACGGTCCCCTCGGGTCGTCATGTCGTGAAGATCTGCCGTGCCGAAGCCTGCAAGTCGATGGGCGCGGAGGCTCTCGTTGCCGCTGCCGAGGAACGGCTCGGCATCGGCACGCACGAGACCACCCGCGACGACGCCGTGACGCTGGAGCCCGTGTACTGCCTCGGCCTCTGTGCCTGTGCCCCGGCGGCGATGGTCGATGGCAAGGTCATCGGCCGCCTCGACGCCCGGAAACTCGACGCGATTCTCGACGAGATGCTGGCATGAAGATCTACGTCCCCCGCGACGCCGCCGCGCGCGCCCTCGGGTCGGACGCCGTGGCCGAGGCGCTCGCCACCGAGATCCGGGAGCGCGACATCGACGCGACCGTCGTCCGGAACGGCAGCCGCGGCATGATCTGGCTCGAGCCGCTCGTCGAGATCGAGGAAGACGGCCGGCGCCTCGCCTACGGCCCGGTCACGGCGGAGGAGGTTCCCGCCCTTCTTGACGGCACGCTCGAGACACTGGGCAGCGTCGAGGAAATTCCGTTCTTCGCCAGGCAGAATCGCCTGACCTTCGCCCGTGTCGGCCTGATCGACCCGCTCGACCTCGACGATTACGAAGCGCACGGCGGCCTCGCCGGGCTTCACCGCGCCCTCGGCATGACCGCCGAGGCCATCGTCGACGAGGTCAAGTCGAGCGGCCTGCGCGGCCGCGGCGGCGCGGGTTTCCCGACGGGCATCAAGTGGGACACGGTGCGCCTCGCTCAAGCCGACCGGAAGTACATCGTCTGCAACGCCGACGAAGGCGACTCGGGCACGTTCGCCGACCGGATGATCATGGAAGGCGATCCATTCACTCTGATCGAAGGCATGATCGTCGCCGGCCTCGCCACCGGGGCGACGAAGGGTTACGTCTACCTTCGCTCCGAATACCCCGACGCAATCGACGTCATGTCCCAGGCCGTCCGGATCGCGCGCGATGCCGGAGTTCTTGGCGCCTCGGTTCTCGGATCTGGGCATGCGTTCGACATGGAAATCCGCGTGGGCGCCGGCGCCTACGTCTGCGGCGAGGAGACCTCGCTTCTCAATTCCCTCGAAGGCAAGCGCGGCGTCGTGCGCGCGAAGCCCCCGCTCCCGGCGCTCGATGGCTTCCTCGGCAAGCCCACGGTCGTCAACAACGTGATTTCGCTCGCCACCGTGCCGGTCATTTTCGAGAAGGGCGCGCAGCACTATGCCGATTTCGGTCTCGGCCGCTCGCGCGGCACGATCCCGGTCCAGATCGCGGGCAACGTGAAGCACGGCGGCCTGTTCGAAACCGCCTTCGGCATGTCGCTCGGAGACCTGGTCGAGGGCATCGGCGGCGGCACGGCCACAGACCGGCCGGTCAAGGCCGTTCAGGTCGGCGGGCCTCTCGGCGCCTACTTCCCGCCGTCCAAATTCGGCACGCCTTTCGGCTACGAGGAATTCGACGGCGAGGGCGGGCTCATCGGCCACGCCGGCGTCGTGGTGTTCGACGACACCGCCGACATGCTGGGGATGGCCCGCTTCGCGATGGAGTTCTGTGCCATCGAGAGCTGCGGCAAGTGCACGCCCTGCCGGATCGGCGCCGTCCGGGGCGTCGAGACCATCGACCGGATCGGGCGCGGCGACACCGACGCCATCCCGCTCCTGACCGACCTCTGCGAAACGATGAAGGACGGCTCGCTCTGCGCGCTCGGCGGGTTCACGCCCTACCCGGTGATGTCCGCCCTCACCCATTTCCCCGACGACTTCGCGACCGCCAAGGAGGCCGCCGAATGAAGGACTTCGTGATCCCGTGGGACGACCGCGACATGGGCACCCCCGCGAAGGAGGGGCCGCCCGTCACGCTCAGCATCGACGGCTTCGACGTGACTGTCCCCGCGGGGACGTCCGTCATGCGCGCCGCCGCCGAGGCCGGCATCCCGGTGCCGAAGCTCTGCGCGACCGACAGCCTCGACGCGTTCGGGTCCTGTCGGCTCTGCGTCGTCGAGATCGAAGGCCGCCGCGGCACGCCCGCCTCCTGCACGACGCCGGTCGCGGCGGGCATGGTGGTCCATACCCAATCGTCCAAGGTCAAGAAGATCCGCAAGGGCGTGATGGAGCTCTACATCTCCGATCACCCGCTCGACTGCCTGACCTGCGCCGCGAACGGCGACTGCGAGCTTCAGGACATGGCCGGCATGGTCGGCCTCCGCGACGTCCGGTACGAGCCGGGCCACAACCACTTCGCGACGCGCTCCGCCACCGGTCCCAACCCGCAATACATCCCGAAGGACGAGTCAAACCCCTACTTCACCTACGACCCGGCCAAGTGCATCGTCTGCTCGCGCTGCGTCCGCGCCTGCGAAGAGGTGCAGGGCACCTTCGCCCTGACAATCGAGGGCCGGGGCTTTGACAGCCGCGTCTCCGCGGGGATGTCGGGCGACGATTTCCTCGCGTCCGACTGCGTCTCCTGCGGCGCCTGCGTCCAGGCCTGCCCCACGGCGACGCTTCAGGAGAAATCGGTGATCGAACTCGGCACGCCCGAGCGCTCGGTCATCACGACCTGCGCCTATTGCGGTGTGGGCTGCACGTTCAAGGCCGAGCTCAACGGAGACGAACTCGTCCGCATGGTCCCCTACAAGCACGGCAAGGCCAACCGCGGCCATTCCTGCGTGAAGGGCCGCTTCGCCTACGGTTATGCCACGCACAGCGACCGCATCCTGAATCCGATGATCCGCGACTCCATCGAGGAGCCTTGGCGCGAGGTCTCGTGGGACGAGGCGATCTTCTTCGCAGCGAACCGCATGAGGGGGCTTCAGGAGACATACGGCCGCCGGTCCATCGGCGTCATCACCTCCTCGCGCTGCACGAACGAGGAGACCTATCTCGTCCAGAAACTCGCGCGTGCGGTCTTCCACAACAACAACACGGATACCTGCGCCCGCGTCTGCCACTCGCCCACGGGCTACGGCCTCGGCCAGACCTACGGCACCTCCGCCGGCACGCAGGACTTCGACAGTGTCGAACACACCGACGTCGTCATCGTCGTCGGCGCAAACCCGACCGACGGCCACCCCGTCTTCGCGTCGCGGCTCAAGAAGCGGTTGCGGGCAGGCGCCAAGCTCATCGTGATCGATCCCCGCCGGATCGACCTCGTCAAATCGGCGCATATCGAAGCTGCGCACCACCTCCCTCTTCGCCCCGGAACGAACGTGTCGGTGGTCACCGCAATGGCCCACGTGGTCGTCACCGAAGGCCTGATGGACGAAGCGTTCATCCGCGACCGCTGCGACTGGGACGAGTTCCAGGAGTATGCCGAGTTCGTCTCCGACCCGCGCCATTCGCCGGAAGCCACGGAACTCCTGACCGGCGTGCCGGCGGCGGACCTCCGCGCCGCCGCCCGCCTCTACGCCACCGGCGGCAACGGGGCGATCTACTACGGCCTCGGCGTAACCGAACACTCCCAGGGCTCGACCACCGTGATCGGCATCGCGAACCTCGCCATGCTGACGGGCAACATCGGCCGCAAGGGCGTGGGCGTGAACCCGCTGCGCGGCCAGAACAACGTGCAAGGTAGCTGCGACATGGGCAGCTTCCCGCACGAGCTGCCGGGCTACCGCCACGTCAAGCGCGAGGACGTCCGCGCGCTGTTCCAAGAGGCCTGGGGGGTCGAGATCGACGCCGAACCAGGCCTCCGCATCCCGAACATGCTCGACGCCGCGGTCGACGGCTCCTTCAAGGGCCTCTACTGCCAGGGCGAGGACATCCTCCAGTCCGACCCCGACACCAAGCACGTGGCGGCGGGCCTCGCGGCGATGGAGTGCGTGATCGTCCACGACCTGTTCCTGAACGAGACCGCGAACTACGCACACGTCTTCCTGCCCGGCTCGACCTTCCTCGAGAAGGACGGCACCTTCACCAACGCCGAGCGCCGGATCAACCGCGTGCGCCGCGTGATGGCGCCGCGGAACGGCTACGCCGACTGGGAGATCACCCAGTTGCTCGCCAACGCCATGGGCGGGGGATGGCACTACACCCACCCCTCCCAGATCATGGACGAGATAGCGGTGACGACACCCTCCTTCGCCGGCGTGTCCTATGACGTGCTCGAGGAGAAGGGCTCGGTCCAGTGGCCCTGCAACGAGGCCTCGCCCGACGGCACGCCGCTGATGCATGTCGACGGTTTCGTCCGGGGCAAGGGACGCTTCATCGTCACCGAATACGTTGCGACCGACGAGCGGACAGGGCCGCGCTTTCCGCTCCTTCTCACCACGGGCCGCATCCTCAGCCAGTACAACGTCGGCGCCCAGACGCGCCGGACGGCGAACACGGTCTGGCACACGGAGGACGTGCTGGAAATCCACCCGCACGACGCCGAAGTGCGCGGAGTGAAGGAGGGCGATTTCGTCAAGCTCGCGTCGCGGTCCGGGGACACCACCCTGCGCGCCGTCCTCACCGACCGCGTCAGTCCGGGCGTCGTCTACACGACCTTCCACCATCCGGGCACACAGGCAAATGTCATCACCACCGACTACTCGGACTGGGCGACGAACTGCCCAGAGTACAAGGTGACGGCCGTTCAGGTGTCGCTGTCGAACGGCCCTACCGAATGGCAGGAGGACTACGCTGCGCAGGCCGAACGCGCGCGCCGCATCCTCCCGGCGGCCGAGTGACGGCGCACCTCCCCTCCCGGAGCCTCGAGGGGCTCTCCGTCCGCTCTGGCGGAACGGTGCGGACCGTGCGCGCGTTGCCCGAAGAGACAGCCGTCGCGCTCGTCTACAACGGCTCGACGCAGGCGGTCATGATGGCCTCGCCGCAGGATCTCGAGGAGTTCGCCGTGGGCTTCTCGCTCACCGAGGGGATCGTGGCGACACCGGCCGAGATCGAAAGCCTCGAGATCGAGGAGCACGAGGGCGGCATCGAAGCCCGCATGTGGATCGCCGAGGAGCGGGCCGAGGCGCTCGGCGTGCGCCGCAGGGCCATGGCCGGCCCCGTCGGCTGCGGGCTCTGCGGGATCGACAGCATCGATCAGGCGGTGCGTCCCGTGGTGCCCGTTCCGGCCAGTGCCGTGCGGATCACCGCCGACGACATCAACGCGGCGGTCGAGGCGCTCCGCGGCGCTCAAATCCTGCACGACCGGACACGCGCGGTTCACGCGGCAGGCTTCTGGCAGGGTGGTCGTCTCGCCTTCGTGCGCGAGGACGTGGGGCGCCACAACGCGCTCGACAAGCTCGCCGGCGCGATCGCAAGGGCCGGAGTCGACGGCTCGCGAGGTGCCATCGTCCTGACAAGCCGCATCTCTCTGGAAATGGTGCAGAAGACCGCTGCAGTCGGAGCGCCCGTTCTCGTCGCCGTCTCCGCGCCGACGGCGCATGCCGTCCGCCTCGCCGACACATCGGGGATCACCCTCGCGGCCAACGCGCGAGGCGACGGCTTCGACGTCTTCACTCATCCAAATCGCGTCGATCCGGGAGAGCAATCCGATGTCGCCTGAAAAACTCGTCCGAATGGCCAACCAGATCGCCACCTTCTTCGAAAGCCAACCCCGCGGCGACCAGGCCGAAAAGGTCGCCCAGCACCTCAGCGACTTCTGGGATCCCCGGATGCGTGAGGAAATCCTCCGCATCGCCGCAGACGGCGGATCCGGCCTCTCTCCGCTCGCGCGAGACGGCGTCACGCGCCTCGCCCGGATGCACGCGGGCGCCTGATACGGACGAGGCTACTTCGCAACACACTGTTTCTGAAAGAAGGGCGCCGCGAATAAAGGCGCCAAGTGAGGCATGCGTTTGACCGGGGACGTTCGCGTTCCGGCAACAGCGCACCCGGGGTTTCCCAAGGACGGCAAGCCGCGCTTCCTTCGGCATCTGAACGATTGTTTCCGATATCGTGGCAGTGTCGCAGCCCTGCCCTTATCAGGACATGACAGTTGGATGCGGCCTGCAGAAAAATTCCTCCCCCCGCACAAATTCGCGTCCGACGGACGTCTTGATCGGCCTGTCTAAAGGTCACTGTAGCGGATCGGTGTGTGTTTGCCGGTCCGTGTCACGAGTGAACGGGTGAAGTTTTGTGAGTGATCGGGTGGGATGCGCGCCGGGTTGGTCGAAAGGCCGGTCCGGCGCCATTCGTTCGTGGACCGCCGCCATATCAATCCATTAGTCATGCCAATTTCCTCATTAAACACTGAATATCGGGTCAAAATGGCTTGATAATCGAGAGAATTGGTGGGATTGGTTTACAAAGCAATGCATCGGATTGACCAATGCCCGCCACCGACACAGCTCTGGGAACCTTGCTGCGCGCGATCGATGGCGGACGGTGGAAGCCTGGCGAGCGCCTCCCGCCCGAGAGGGAACTGGCACGGGAGCTTGGCATCGGCCGTTCGACCCTGCGCATCGCGCTTGGAGAACTCGAGAAGCGGGGGCGCATCTGGAGGCACGTCGGACAAGGCACGTTCGTCACCGACGCGCCGGAGGCCGAGGTTGTCACGACGCTCCGGATCACGCCACCTCCCAGCCCGGCCGACGTTTTCGAACTCCGCCTGATGATCGAACCGCAGGTCACCGCCGCCGCGGCCATGCGCGCCACTCCGCCCGAGATCCGGTATCTCGACAGGACCGTCCACGACGGCGAGCGCGCTGCGGACTGGACCGGCTGGGAGACCGCCGACATGGAGTTTCATACCGCGCTCGCCCGGGCCAGCCGGAATCCACTTCTCGTCGGCGTCCTGGAAACCGTCAACGCGATCCGCGCGCAGCGACAGTGGGGCGAAACCCGTTCTCGCACGCTGAGCCCTGACCGGCAGGTCGCATACGTTCAACAGCACCAGGCGATCATCTCTGCCATCGACGACCGCGACCCCCCGCGCGCCGCCGAGGCGATGCGCGATCATCTCGCCGCCGTCCACCGTGCGATGGTGGGCGATGCCGCAGACCTGTCGCTGTCGACCATCGAAGCAACCGGAGGCACGAATGTCGCCTGAACAGAAGACCATCCGAAGCCTCGTGGCTGCCGGAACCGGCCCCGCACTCGGTGCGCCGGGCCGACCGGAACTTTCCTATGCCGAACTCTGCGACGTCATCGACCGCGCCGGCCGTGCCCTCGCCGCGCGCGGCATGAGACCGGGCACGCCGGTGGCGATCGTCATCCCGAACGGCCCCGAAATGGCCGCCGTCTTTCTGGCCGTTTCGTCGCATGCGGTCGCCGCCCCGCTGAACCCGTCATATACCGAAGATGAATTCGCCTTTTACATGGAGGATCTCGGAGCGAGGCTACTGATCGCGCTGCAGGGCAACGACACACCCGCGCGCGCCGCGGCCGCCCGGCTCGGCATCCCGGTCGCCGACATCGTGCCGGGCGACGCCGCGGGCCGCTTTGCCTTCGCCGACAACGCCGGAGAGGTCGACGCGACCCGCAATACCGAAGGCGACGTCGCTCTCCTCCTGCATACCTCCGGCACAACGTCGCGTCCCAAGATCGTACCGCTGACCTCGAAGAACATCGTCACGTCCGCCGACGGCATAGCCGAGACGCTTCGACTGACATCGGAAGACCGCTGCCTCAACATAATGCCACTCTTCCACATCCACGGGCTGATCGCCGCCGTGCTCTCGTCGGTCCGTGCAGGCGCGTCGATCTCCTGTGCTCCGGGCTTCGACGCGCTCAGGTTCTTCGGCTGGCTGAAGCAGGTGAACCCGACCTGGTACACCGCCGTTCCGACGATGCACCAGACGATTCTGACCCGCGCCAGGCGCAACGCCGACATCATCGCAGAGAATAGGCTGCGGTTCATCCGTTCGTCCTCGGCCTCCCTCCCGGTCCCGGTGTTCCGCGACCTCGAAGAGACCTTCGGCTGTCCGGTGATCGAGGCCTACGGGATGACGGAAGCCTCTCACCAGATGGCGTCGAACCAGCTGCCGCCCGGCAAGCGCAAGCCCGGGACTGTCGGCGTCGCGGCGGGTCCCGAGGTCGCGATCATGGGCGCGAACGGCGTGCTCCTGCCCTCCGGGCAGATTGGCGAGATCGTGATCCGGGGCGGGAACGTGACGCCCGGCTACCAGAACAACCCGAAGGCCAACGCCGAGAACTGGACAGATGGCTGGTTCCGCACGGGCGACCAGGGCGAGATGGACGCGGACGGCTTCCTCACCATCAAGGGCCGCCTCAAGGAGATCATCAACCGCGGCGGCGAGAAGATCTCCCCGCGCGAAGTCGACGACGTGCTGATGGAGCACCCTGCCGTCGCACAGGTCGTCACCTTCGCGATGCCCCACAGGATGCTGGGCGAGGACGTGGCCGCAGCGATCGTGCTGGCGGACGGTTCGGACGCGACCGAGCGCGAGCTGAAGGACTTCGCCGCAAAATCGCTCGCAGCGTTCAAGGTGCCGGGCAAGATCCTGATCGTGGACGAGATCCCGAAAGGGGCCACCGGCAAGCTCCAGCGCATCGGGCTGGCCGAGAAACTGGGGCTCGCGTGATGAAGATCTGCATCTTCGGGGCGGGCGCGATCGGCGGCTATCTCGCGGTCCGGCTGGCGAATGCCGGTCAGGACGTGTCCGTCGTCGCCCGGGGTCCGCACCTTGCAGCGATGAAGGAGAAGGGCCTGAGGCTCCTGATCGGCGGGCAGGAGGAGGTGGCGCATGTCACCGCGACGGACGACCCCGCGGAGCTCGGACCGCAGGACTACCTCGTCATCACGCTAAAGGCGCATTCGGTGCCGCCCATCGCCGACCGGCTCGCGCCGCTCATCGGCCCCGACACCTGCATCGTCACGGGCATGAACGGGGTGCCCTACTGGTATTTCCACGGGCTCGGAGGGCAGGACTGGCGCGTGGTCGAATCCGTCGATCCCGGCGGCGCGGTCAGTCGCGCCCTGCCGCCGGAGAAGGCTCTGGGCTGCGTCGTCTATCCCGCCTGCGAGGTCGAGGAGCCGGGCCTGATACGGCACATCTCGGGCGACCGCTTCACGCTGGGCGAGCCTGACGGCACGAAATCGGAGCGGGCGGGGAAACTCTCAGAGGCGCTTCGGACCGCAGGGTTCAAGGCGCCGGTCCGGCCGAGGATCCGTGACGAGATCTGGGTGAAGCTCTGGGGCAACCTCGCGTTCAACCCGCTGTCGGCGCTCACGGGCGAGACGCTCGACGTGCTGGCGACCCGGCCCGATCTCAGGACCATTGCCCGAGCGATGATGGACGAGGGGCAAAGGGTGGCCGAGGCGTTGGGGGTACGCTTCGCGATCGACGTGGACAAGCGGATCGAGGGGGCGGCGGATGTCGGCGCGCACAAGACCTCGATGCTCCAGGACCTCGAACTGGGCCGCCCGATGGAGATAGACGCACTTGTGACGGCGGTCACCGAACTGGGTCAGGCCGTGGGGGTGGAGACGCCGACGATCGACACGATCCTTGCCCTCGTGCAGGCCCGCGGGCGTACCGCGGGGTGCTATTCCGGGTGAATCCGCCGACCTCGGCCGACCTTTGGCGGCGGGGCATCAGATCCTGCCGGCAAGATGCAGGTCGAGATCATCGAGCCGGTCATGGCCCCAGAACCGCTCTCCATCTTCCGTGACGTAGAAGGGCGAGCCGAAGACCCCGGTCGCGATCGCCTGCTCGAGATTTCGCGCGTAGGTGTCGGCTCCGGCGAGCAGACCCTTATCGGCGAGGCCGGGATCGAATCCGGCGGCAGACAGGCACTCGCGGATGACCGCGTCCTCGGCGACATCCTTGTCCTCGGCCCAGCAGGCGCGCAGGATCGAATGGACGAGCGCGCCCGGATCGCCGCCGCCCGCCGCCTGCGCGGCGATGATCGCATAAGACGACGGCGCGGGATTCGTCGGAAAATGCGCGGGCTTGGGGTTCAGCGGCATGCCCAGTTTCTTCGGCAACCGGTGCAATTCCTGCATCCGGTATTCCTGTCGGGACGGATGCCGTTCAGGAAGCGGAAGCCCGCCCGTCCGTCCGAAGAGGGCGCCGATGTCCACCGGCTTGTAGGTGATGGTCGCGCCGTGTTTCGCGGCGATCTCCTCGAGCCGCATGCCCGCGAGATAGGTGAAGGGGGACACCGTCGAGAAATAGTAGTCTATCTGTGCCAATTCCGTCCCCTCCGCCCCGCGCAATGTTCCCGCGAGGTTAGGCGCGTGCTAAGCGGTGTCAACGTCACGATTCCGTCATGACGAACCGCTGCCCGAGGGACCTTCGAGATGCCGCAACAGAACGACCCCAAGCTCATTGCCGGGAATTCCAACCAGTCGCTCGCCAAGGCCATCGGCCGGCGGATGTCGATGCACCGCGGGTCGTCGGTGGGCCTCGTGGATGCGCGCGTGGAACGGTTCAACGACGCCGAGATCTTCGTCGAGGTGTTCGAGAACGTCCGCGGCGAGGACATGTTCATCATCCAGTCGACGTCGAACCCGGCGAACGACAACCTGATGGAGTTGCTCATCATGACCGACGCGCTGCGCCGGTCCTCGGCGGCGCGGATCACGGCGGTCATTCCCTACTTCGGGTATGCCCGGCAGGATCGGCGCACGAAGGCGCGGACGCCGATCACGGCGAAGATGGTCGCCAACATGATGGTCAGCGCGGGGATCGAGCGGGTGCTGACGATGGACCTGCACGCCGCGCAGATCCAGGGCTTCTTCGACATCCCGGTGGACAACCTCTATGCCTCGCCCGTCTTCGCTCTCGACATCAAGCACCACTTCAAGGACCGGATCGGCGACATCACGGTGGTCTCGCCCGACGTCGGCGGCGTGGCGCGGGCGCGCGAGCTTGCGCAGCGGATCGGATCGGCGCTCGCCATCGTCGACAAGCGGCGGGAGAAGCCGGGCGAGATCGCCGAGATGACGGTGATCGGCGACGTGAAGGACCAGACCTGCATCATCGTCGATGACATCTGCGATACCGCCGGGACCCTCGTGAAGGCGGCGGACGTCCTGCTCGAGAACGGAGCGAAGGAGGTCCACGCTTACATCTCGCACGGCGTCCTGTCGGGGCCCGCGGTGGGACGCATCACGAACTCGGCGATGAAGAGCCTCGTCATCACGGATTCGATCGAAGCGAGCGAACCGGTCAAGGCGGCCTCTAACATCCGGATCGTGCCGACCGCACCGATGTTCGCGCAGGCGATCCTGAACATCTGGAACGGGACGAGCGTGTCGTCCCTCTTCGATCCCGCGACGCTCGAGCCGATCTACGAAGGCATGTACTCCGGCGCGGCCTGACGCCGCGTCACATCACTTCCGCGAGGCCGATCACGACCATCAGTCCGATCGTGGCGATCAGTGCCATGATCAGATCCGGGACACCGAGTGACATGCGCACGCGCAGCAGCGCTTCGATGAGTGTTCGCATGGGAGCCCCCCGACCCTGATGCGTTCCGCGTAACGATAACGGGACTGCCGTTTCTGCCCAATGGGGAGAACGGGAAACGCTGAGTTTCCAAAGCGGGGGGGGGGGCGTTGAGATATCATTCAGACTCTCTTGCTCGTTTCCCGAGCGAGGGTCCTGTCAGCAGAATAGGCGAGCCGCAAGCGACCGCCCGAGTTGCATCATCGCTTTGTTCGGCTGACCTCAGGCCGGCGCAGGCGCGCCCGAGCTGCCCTGGAGGCTGCGGTCGGAAGCCATGTCGGCCAGAAGGTCTGCGAGGTCAGACACCAGAAGCTCGGCCATGTCCCTGTGCTCGGCCGGGGCCTCAGCCGCCTTGCTGCGCGCCTCCTCGAGGTGCGTCTCGATTTCGGCGCGGTTGTCGGGACCGCGCGCATAGGCGCGTTCGGCGAGCACCGAGGCACCGTCCGCCGTGATCTCGGCGAAGCCGCCGGTCACCGCGAATTCCCTGATCCCGTCGGTCATCTCGACCCGGAGGATGCCGGGACGCAACGTGGTGATGAGCGGCGCGTGGTCGGGCATCGCGGTGAACCGGCCTTCGGCGCCCGGGATCTGGACCGATGTTGCGTCGCCTGACGCCAGGCGACGCTCGGGCGAAACGAGGTCGAATTTCATGGTGTCGGCCATGGGCCCCTCCTCAGGCGGCGTCCGCCGCCATCTTTTCAGCCTTGGCGACCGCCTCATCGACGTCGCCGACCATGTAGAAGGCGGATTCGGGGAGGTGGTCGTATTCACCGGCAACGACGGCCTTGAAGGACGCGATCGTCTTCTCGATCGGGACCTGCACGCCGGGGAAGCCGGTGAAGACCTGCGCCACGTCGAACGGCTGCGACAGGAACCGCTGGATCTTCCGGGCGCGGGCCACCGTCAGCTTGTCCTCTTCGCTGAGCTCGTCCATCCCGAGGATCGCGATGATGTCCTGCAGCGACTTGTAGCGCTGGAGGATCCCCTGCACGTCACGCGCGACCTGGTAGTGCTCCTCGCCGACAACGGCCGGATCGAGGATGCGGCTCGTCGAGTCGAGCGGGTCAACGGCGGGGTAGATGCCAAGCTCCGAGATCGCGCGGCTCAGAACAGTGGTCGCGTCGAGGTGGGCGAACGAGGTCGCAGGCGCCGGGTCGGTGAGGTCGTCGGCGGGCACGTAGATCGCCTGCACCGAAGTGATCGAGCCCGCGCGGGTCGAGGTGATCCGCTCCTGAAGCTGGCCCATGTCGGTGGCAAGCGTCGGCTGGTAGCCCACGGCCGAGGGAATCCGGCCGAGAAGCGCCGACACTTCGGAGCCCGCCTGCGTGAAGCGGAAGATGTTGTCGACGAAGAACAGAACGTCCGTGCCCGACTGGTCGCGGAACTGCTCGGCCAGCGTCAGGCCGGTGAGCGCCACGCGGGCGCGGGCGCCCGGAGGCTCGTTCATCTGGCCGTAGACGAGAGCCACCTTCGACTCGTCCAGCTTGTCGATGTTGATGACGCCGGATTCGATGAATTCGTGGTAGAGGTCGTTGCCTTCGCGGGTCCGCTCGCCCACGCCGGCGAACACCGAGTAGCCCGAGTGCACCTTGGCGATGTTGTTGATCAGTTCCTGGATCAACACCGTCTTGCCGACGCCGGCGCCGCCGAAGAGGCCGATCTTGCCGCCCTTGGCGTAGGGCGCCAGAAGGTCGATGACCTTGATCCCGGTGACGAGGACTTCCGATGAGGTCGCCTGCTCCTCGAATGTCGGCGCGGCCTGGTGGATGCCGCGATGCTCCTTGGCTTCGACCGGACCCTTTTCGTCGATCGCTTCACCGACGACGTTCATGATCCGGCCGAGCGTCGCGTCGCCCACAGGAACCGTGATCGGTCCGCCGGTGTCGGTGACCGGCTGACCGCGCACGAGGCCCTCGGTCGCGTCCATTGCGATCGTTCGCACCGAGTTCTCGCCGAGGTGCTGGGCGACCTCGAGAACCAGCCGCTTGCCGTTGTTGTCCGTCTCGAGCGCGTTCAGAATCGCAGGGAGGTGCTCGTCGAAGTGCACGTCCACGACGGCACCGATCACCTGCGTGACTTTGCCAGTTGCTGCTGCCATTTCTCTTCTCCGGTTCCGTCAGAGCGCCTCGGCGCCCGAGATGATTTCGATGAGTTCCTTGGTGATCGCGGCCTGGCGCGAGCGGTTGTACACGATGGTCAGCCGGTCGATCATGTCGCCGGCGTTCCGCGTCGCATTGTCCATGGCGCTCATCCGTGCGCCCTGCTCGGAGGCGCCGTTCTCCAGAAGCGCGGCGAAGATCTGGATGGCGACGCCGCGCGGCAGAAGGTCGGCGAGGATGCCTTCCTCGGACGGCTCGTAATCGTAGAGCGACGAGGCGGAGGCGTCCTCTTCGGCCTCGAAATCGGCCGGGATGATCTGCTGCGCGGTCGGGATCTGCGTGACCACGTTCTGAAAGCGGCTGTAGTAGATCGTCGCGACGTCGAAGTCGCCCGCGTCGAAGCGTCCGAGGATGTCCTTCGCGATGCGCTCGGCGTCGTCGTAGCCCACGCGCTTGACGTCCGTGAGGTCGATGTGACCCACGAGCTTTTCGCCGTGATCGCGCTTGAGCATGTCGCGACCCTTCTTGCCGACGGTGAGGATCTTCACCGTCTTGCCGTTCGCGATCAGGCTGTCGATGCGCTGGCGGGCGAGGCGCGCGATCGACGAGTTGAACCCGCCGCAAAGCCCGCGCTCGGCCGTCATGACGACGACCAGATGCGTCTGGTCGCTGCCCGTCCCGCGCAGGAGGCGCGGCGCGGTGTCGCTGTCGCCGACCGATTGGGCGAGGCCGGCCATGACGGCATTGAACCGCTCCGTATAGGGCCGGGCGGCTTCGGCAGCGTCCTGGGCGCGGCGGAGCTTGGCCGCCGCGACCATCTGCATGGCCTTGGTGATCTTCCGCGTCGACTTGACGCTTTCGATCCTGTTCTTCAGGTCCTTGAGGCTGGGCATGTCCCTGTCCCTTGGGGCCGCTTACGAGAAGTCCGCGGCGTATTCGTCCAGCGCGGCTCGGATCTTGTCTTCCGCCTCGCCCTTGATCTTGGGATCCTCGGTGGTGATCCAGTCGAGGAGGTCCTTGTGCTTGGTGCGCAGGTGGTTCAGCAGGCCGGCCTCGAAGCGACCGACATCCCGGACGGGCAGCTTATCGAGATATCCCTTCGTGCCAGCGAAGATGACGCAGACGATTTCCGCGTTGGTGAGCGGCGAGTACTGCTGCTGCTTCATCAGCTCGGTCAGCCGCGCGCCGCGGTTGAGCAGACGCTGGGTCGCCGCGTCGAGGTCGGAGCCGAACTGGGCGAAGGCCGCCATTTCGCGGTACTGGGCAAGCTCGAGCTTCACCGGGCCCGCGACCGACTTCATCGCGTTGGTCTGTGCGGCGGAGCCCACGCGGCTCACCGAAAGACCGGTGTTCACGGCGGGGCGGATGCCCTGGAAGAAGAGATCGGTCTCGAGGAAGATCTGCCCGTCGGTGATCGAGATCACGTTGGTCGGGATGTAGGCCGACACGTCGCCCGCCTGCGTCTCGATGATCGGAAGCGCGGTAAGCGAACCAGCGCCGTTGTCGGCGTTGAGCTTCGCCGCCCGCTCGAGGAGCCGGGAGTGCAGGTAGAAGACGTCACCCGGATACGCCTCGCGGCCCGGCGGACGGCGCAGCAGGAGCGACATCTGGCGGTAGGCCACGGCCTGCTTGGAGAGATCATCGTAGACGATGAGCGCGTGGCGGCCGTTGTCGCGGAAGTATTCGGCGATCGCCGTTG
>Ga0102931_1000599_pt1 | contig 17670 bp, 19 predicted proteins | sample SalPonR1_C_D1_MG_FD_79282 | JGI IMG/M metagenome (GOLD analysis project Ga0102931, IMG submission 79282) | Salt pond soil microbial communities from South San Francisco under conditions of wetland restoration - Salt Pond MetaG R1_C_D1_MG | ecosystem: Environmental > Aquatic > Marine > Intertidal... | reverse complement strand
GCGCCGGAACATCGCCGCTCACGTCCGGAAACCGCGACAGCGCCACGGCCATGTCGTCAGGATCCATGGGGTAGGCTTCGAAGCCCGAGTATTCGATCTGAGCCGAACCCGTTTCGCGCACCAGCCCGATAAGCGACAGAAGGTTCAGCCCCGTCCCGACGCCAAGCTCAGCGACATGAAAGCCGGGCTGAAGCCTGCCCGGAAGGGCATTCCCCTCGAGAAAGACGTGCTGCGCCTCGGCCAATCCGTTTTCGAGCGAGAAGTAGGGGTCATCGAACCGTGTCGAGACCGGAACGCCATTCTTCCACTCGAGCTGCGCCTGCTGGTCCGCCACGTCGCGATGTCCTAGACCCGTTGCAGCGCGGACATTGGAGAAGGGCCCCCGCAATGGCAACGGTCGATCTCACGGTACGCGGCGCCGGCATCTTCGGCCTTTCGATCGCATGGGCCTGCATCCGACGCGGCGCGCGCGTCCGGGTTGTGGATCCCGGCGGCGTGGGCGCCGGGGCATCCGGCGGCCTCGTCGGCGCTCTCGCCCCACACGTCCCCGGCGACTGGAACGACTTGAAAGAGGTCCAGCTCGAAAGCCTCCTGATGGCAGAGCCGTTCTGGGAGGAGGTAGAGACTGTTTCGGGGATTTCGCCCGGCTACGCCCGCACAGGCAGGCTGCAGCCGTTGAGCGACCAATCCGCTGTCGATCGGGCGCGCGAGAGGCGGGCGGACGCCCACAAGTGCTGGCGCGGTGCCGCCCGGTGGCAGGTCGTGGAAGCCGGAAGCCTCGGCGGCTGGGTGCCGGTCACGCCCACGGGCCTTCTCGTGCACGACACGCTTTCGGCCCGGCTCCACCCCGTCCGGGCACTTGAGGCCCTCGCCGCCGCCATCCGCGCCCGGGGAGGCGAAATCGTCCTCAAGGACGCCTCAGACGAGGGGCCGGTCGTTTGGGCCACCGGCTGGCAAGGCCTCCGCGACCTGTCGAGGCAGTTCGGCGCCGAGATCGGAACCGGCGTCAAGGGCCAGGCCCTGGCGTTGCGCGCTGTGGCCCCCGAAGGCGCACCGCAAATCTACGCCCATGGCCTTCACATCGTCCCGCACGCCGACGGCACCGTCGCCATCGGCTCGACCTCGGAGCGTGACTTCGATGACCCCGCTCGCACGGACCAGCAGCTCGTCGATCTGCACGAGCGCGCTACCACCGCGCTCCCGATCCTTCACGGAGCACCGGTGATCGCCCGCTGGGCCGGTGTGCGCCCGCGAGCGAGGACAAGGGTGCCGATCCTTGGCCGCTGGCCCTGCTGCACAGGACACTTCGTCGCCAACGGCGGCTTCAAGATCGGCTTCGGCATCGCGCCAAAGGTCGCGGAATTCATGGCGGCTCTCGTCCTCGACGATCAGGACGATATCCCGGATGCGTTCCGACTCGAAAACAGTCTCTGACGCGGCTCAGCCGGCCTGCGAAAGAGGACTTCGCATACGGTCGGCTTCGATCTTCAACTCATTCATCAAGGCGGTGAGTGTCTTGAGGTAGCGCTCGCTCGTCAACCGACCGGATTCGTCGAACTGGCTGCGCGCATCGGCTATCATGACTTCCGGACCCGGCAGAAGACGCGGCTGGAAGGCGTTCATCGCAAGCCGGAGGGCGAAACTTGCCCGAGCCCCGCCCTCGCGCCCCGCCGCAGCCGAGATGATCGCCACGGGTTTGTCCTTCCAAGGATTGCCTTCTGTTCGGCTCACCCAGTCGAGCGCGTTCTTAAGAACGCCGGGGAACGACTTATTATACTCTGGCGTGGAGATGACCACGGCCTCGGCATCTGCGATCTGACCCCCGAGCCTCTGAACGAGCGGTGGAATACCCTCCGTTTCCTCAATATCGGCATCGAAGAGGGGAAGTCCGAGATCTGCTTCCAGAAACGATCCGCCGTAGAGCCGTGCAGCCTCACGGGCGAGCTTGCGGTTCGTCGACTCGGCGCGCAAGGCACCAGGGATCCCGAGAAGCATGATGACCTCAAGATTGACCATTCTGTCCTCGAGGTAGGTCCCTCGGCCGCCGGCTCAAGCTGCGATGTCGGCGGACGGAAAACGGATCGAGCCGTATCGACGGTAGGGCGCGTCCGTTTCGCGCGCGAATCGATCCTGAGACGAAAAGGGCGGCTCGAAGCCACCCTTTCCGCACGCATGGCCCATGGGTTTCATTCCGCAGGAACGACCTTCGGCGCCGCTGAGCGGTGAAAATGCTGACGGTTGAGCGTGATCACCAGCGCGATCATTCCGATCTGGAGCGCGATGGCGAGTGCAGACAGACCGAAATATGCCGCGCCGAACTCTGAGATCAGGCCGTTGGCGACAAGACCCTTGTTGATCCAGAAGTGCAGCATGACGTTCAGCGCGACGCCCGGGCAGACCAGCGCGTAGGAACCCGGCGAGGTCTTGGCGCCAAAGACGAAGTCGGAGAAGTAGCCTTGCCGGCGAAGCACTAGCAGGCCAAGCCCTGCGAAAAGAATCTGGATCGTCAGGAGACGCGTCAGGAACATCATGGTGTCGGCTGCGGCAGTGTGTGACTCGAACGTCGTGTGCAGCCCGTGGAACTGGCGCAGCGCCATGATGCCCAGAACCGTCATGATCGGAACGACGACCATCAGCGTCGGCGCGGCCTCTTTCGCGGTGCCGTAGTGCAACATCGAGTTGAAGGCCGTGATCGCGGCTAGGACCGTATAGAGGATCGCGGCGGTGCCGAAGAAGGTCGAGATGATCAGCGAGGCACCGACAGTGAGCGGGGTGACGCTCATCGCGGCGGGGGCGGCGAAGCCGACAGCCACCATGGACAACGCGAAGGCCGGCAGAAGCTGGGCGAAGCTGTTGTGTGCGGTCACGTCGAAGAGACCCCCTTTCGACAATACGCGACCCAGGAAGTCCGCGATTTGCGCGAAGGCGAGCCAGCCGATCAGGCCAAAGGCGACCATCGCGAGCGGAAAGAGATACTCGACGACGTTCCAGAGGCCCGGCACGAACACGAGACCGAGGATGAAACCGACGTTGACCGACATGGCGAGCGCGAGAGGCATCGCGAGAAGCGCCGATTCACCGTTCGAGTTCCGGAGCTTCTTGTAAGCTTCCGTCTTGCGGAAGCGTCCGAAGGCAGAGAGATTCCAGAACAGATACTTGAGGTTCAGGACGCCGAATATGGCGATCCCGAACATGGACGCTAGGATCATCGCCTGCTCGGTGACGCCGCCTCCCACGAAAGCCGCGGTGATATCCTCGAAGACGGGCACTGGCTGCCCCGGGTGGGCAATCCAGAACATGAGGTACATGAAAAACGTTACCGTAAGGCCGCCCGCCCCGAGAGAGGCAAGGAAATAGAGCGGCGAATAGACGTCTGCGGGTCTTGTCATCTGCTGGGACATGAGTCGTCTCCCCTATTACATTCCTTTCTAAATATGTATCAAGACGGGACATATTGCAACTATAATATATATAGACAGATCGTAGCAGGCGAGGCGGAGACCGGTGCAGCCATCCGGTTGGGAGGTACGAATGTCGGCTTCCACGTGAAGAGACGGGCTGGAAGCCGGGCCAGGTGGGGAGATTTAATCCGGAACCCGCTCGAGGAGTTCAAGAACCTTCGGTCCAAGCGCCTCGACGATGAGTGCGACGCCCTCGGCGTTCGGATGAAGCCCGTCAGGCTGCATATACATCTCCAATGCGCCCTGGCGATCCTCCTGCGAGGTGAGAGCGTCGAGGAAGCCCGGGTAGTGGAGCGCTCCGTACTCTTCGGCGAGCTCGGGATACATGGCGTCGAAGTCCGCTTTGTACTCTGGCCCGTAGTTCCCTGGAGCGCTCATCCCGACGAGAAGAACGGGAACCTCGCTCTCGGCCGCGGCCTCCAGTATGCCGCCCAGGTTTGCCCGCGCCACGTCCGGATCGATCCCCCGCAGCAGATCGTTGCCCCCGAGCGCGACGATCATCGCGTCGATGTCCGGCGTGAGCGTCCAATCGACCCGGCTCAGCCCACCCTGCGTTGTGTCGCCGGAGACGCCGGCATTCAGGATCTCGACTTCGGCGCCTTGATCGTCCAGCCAGCGCGCAAGCTGCGGAACGAACCCCTCCGCGGACGGCAGCCCGTAGCCCTGTGTCAGGCTGTCGCCCAGCGCCGCGACCGTGACCTCGGCGGCAGCGGGCGCGACCGAGACCGACAGCGTCAGAGCAAGGTTGCGGCCCGTCCGGATCGCACCATATCCACAGAGACCTCCGACACGCGGGACCGACCTCATGGCAGACACGATCCTTTCTCTCCAGGACGCGCGCCTTTCGCTCGACGGCAACGCCGGTCGCGTCGACATCCTGAAAGGCGTCACGCTCAATGTCGCGAAGGGAGAGACGCTGGGGCTGGTCGGGCCGTCGGGGTCGGGCAAGTCGTCGCTCCTCATGCTCATGGGCGGGCTAGAACGCGCCACCGACGGATCGGTCATGGCGCTGGGCCACGACCTGACCGCGATGAACGAGGACGCGCTTGCCCGGTTCCGCAGGGATCATATGGGCGTGGTGTTCCAGTCCTTCCACCTCATTCCGACGATGACGGCGCTTGAAAACGTCGCCACGCCCCTGGAACTCGCCGGCGTGAAGGACGCCTTCGACCGAGCCGAGGAGGAACTCGGACAGGTCGGTCTCGGCCCCCGCATCGGCCACTATCCGGCGCAGATGTCCGGAGGCGAGCAGCAGCGCGTGGCACTTGCGCGCGCCGCGGTGACACGGCCGGACATCCTGCTTGCCGACGAACCGACCGGAAATCTCGACGGCGCCACGGGCGAGGCCATCATAGACCTTCTGTTCGGCCTGAGAGACAGGCACGGTTCGACGTTGGTGCTCGTCACTCACGCGCTGGAACTCGCCCAGCGGTGCGACAGAACGGTCCGCCTTCGCGACGGCCTCGTCGATGAGGCGGACGCATCGGTGGCGAGTGCGGCCGAATGAGTCTTTCCGTCGCACGACGCATCGCCGGGCGGGAGCTTCGCGGCGGCCTCAAGGGCTTCCGTGTCTTCCTTGCCTGCCTCGCCCTCGGCGTCGCGGCGATCGCGGCCGTAGGGTCCGTCCGCGCCAGCATCGAAGCGGGCCTCGAGCGCGAAGGTGCGACGATCCTCGGCGGCGACGCCAAGGCCGAACTGACCTATCGCTTCGCCGATCCCGAAGAACGGGCATGGCTGGAGCGCGTGGCCGTCGAGGTGTCCGAGGTCGTCGACTTCCGGTCCATGGCGGTGGTCGAACGCGGCGGAGCGACGGAACGCGGGCTGACCCAGGTGAAGGCGATCGACGACGCCTATCCGATCTACGGATCCGTCGGCCTGGACCCGGACATGACACTCGATCAGGCTCTGGCCCGGCGGGAGTCGCGGCCGGCCGCCGTGATGGATCGCGTGCTTGTTGATCGTCTTGGCCTCGTGGTCGGCGACAGATTTCGTCTTGGGACGCAGGAATTCATCCTGTCAGCGGTCCTGACGCGCGAGCCGGACGACGCCGGCGGAGGGTTTGGACTCGGCCCGCGCACGATCGTCCAAACCGACGATCTTGCCGGATCGGGGCTTCTCGGGCCGGGTACGCTGTTCGCGACCGAATACCGACTGCGGCTGCCTCAAGATGCGGATCTCGAAGCGCTGCGCGACGACGCGGACCGGGCGCTCGAAGGCGCCCGCTGGCAGGACCGCCGCAACGGAGCGCCCGGCGTGGCGCAATTCGTGGACCGGCTCGGGGCTTTCCTCGTCCTCGTCGGTCTCGCAGGGCTTGCCGTAGGCGGAGTCGGGGTATCGGCGGCTGTCCGCGCCTACCTCGACGAGAAGACGGCGACCATCGCCACCCTCAAGACGCTGGGTGCGACCGGGCGGACGATCTTCCTAACCTATTTTCTCCAGATCGGCGCGCTGACCCTTCTCGGAATCGCGATAGGCCTCGTCCTCGGCGCGATTGCACCCATTCTCTTTTCGCCCGTCATCGCGGAGCGGCTGCCGGTCCCTGCAGTGTTCGCCGTCCATCCGGAGCCTCTCGCAGAGGCTGCGCTCTATGGCGTCCTCGCCGCACTGCTCTTCACCCTCTGGCCGCTGGCGCGAACCGAGCAGGTCCGGGCGGGGGCGCTGTTTCGGGATGCGGCGGTGCGGGCGGGCGGTCGTCCGCGCCCGGTCTGGATCGTCGCGACGCTCCTGATCCTCGGCCTCCTCGTCCTGACCGCCGCGGTGTTTTCCGGCCTCGTCACGCTCACGCTCTGGTCGGCGGCGGGTCTCGTCGCCGCCTTCTTCACGCTGATCCTCGCCGCCCTCGGCGTCCGTGCCATTGCGCGGCGGATGGCGCGATCCGGCGCGCTGAGAGGCCACAGCACTGTGCGAATGGCGCTCGGTTCGGTCGGCGGACCCGGAAGCGAGGCAACGTCCGTGGTCCTTTCGCTCGGTCTCGGCCTGACCGTGCTCGCGGCGGTGGGTCAGATCGACACGAACCTGCGAGGCGCGATTCAGCGTGACCTGCCCGATGTCGCGCCATCCTATTTCATCGTCGATATCCAGAACGAGCAGTTGCCTCGCTTCCTGGAGATGCTTGACGCGGATTCCGCCATAGAGACAGTCGAGACCGCTCCGATGCTGCGCGGCATCATTACAGGGATCAACGGACGGCCGGCATCGGAGGTCGCGGGCGACCACTGGGTCCTCGAAGGCGACCGCGGCGTCACCTATTCGGCAAGACCGCCGGAGGGAGCGGTCGTGACCGAGGGCGCCTGGTGGGGCGAAGACTATGACGGTCCGCCGCAGATCAGCTTCGCGGCCGAAGAGGCGCTCGAGATGGGGCTCCGGCTCGGCGACGAGTTGACCGTCAACATTCTGGGCCGCGACATCACCGGCACGATTACCAGCTTCAGGGATGTCGATTTTTCAACTGCTGGCATCGGCTTCGTGATGTCGATGAACCCCGCCGCACTTCAGGGAGCCCCGCACACGCATATCGCGACGATCTATGCCGAGCCCGAGGCCGAGGGCCGGATCCTGCGCGATCTGGCAGGCGCGTTCCCGAACATAACAGCGATCCGGGTCAAGGACGCGATCGACCGGGTGACCGAAGTGCTCGGAGGGATCGCCGCCGCGGTCACCTACGGTGCGCTCGCCACACTGGTGACGGGAGGAATCGTTCTGATCGGCGCGGCGGCGGCAGGCGAGAGGGCCAGGACATACGAGGCTGCGATCCTCAAGACGCTCGGGGCGTCGCGCCGCACGATCCTGGCGAACTTCGCCCTGCGCTCGGCAATCCTCGGCGCGGCGGCCGGAGTGGTGGCGATCGTCGCAGGCGGACTTGCGGGATGGGCAGTCACGCACTTCGTGATGGAGACGGAGTTCGTGTTCGAGCCGGTATCGGCCGTCGCCATCGTCTGCGGCGGAATCCTCGCGACGCTGGTCTCCGGCCTCGCCTTCGCATGGGGTCCGCTCGCAGCGCGTCCCGCCCGGGTCCTCCGCGCGCAGGAGTGAGAAATCTTCGCCAGGTGGCGTTTGCCGAAAGGCACCGGATTCGGCCTTGACGGTTAAGGAGCAGGCGTCTACCTACCGCTCGCTCTTGGCGGAGTAGCTCAGTCGGTTAGAGCAGAGGAATCATAATCCTTGTGTCGGGGGTTCGAGTCCCTCCTCCGCTACCATCGCACCCCAGACTGCCCGGACGCCTTGCGGAAAGGCCGCCTCCGGGACGAGCAGGTGGTTGAGGCGTCCGGCGCTTTCCACCTCAAGGCCGCCATTGCGGCTTGGATCGCGTGAGACGGTGACCGCGTCGATGAGCCCGCGCATACTACGGACTCGGCGACCGCGGTCACGCGGGGCCGGTCCAAGCTTTCGAACTGATCTCGGACCGGGCAGTGTTCGCGAGGGCTTTGGCCTCTTTATTTCGCACGTTTCCCGCGCCAGAATCATTCCGTCTTTCTCGCCATCGCGATATCTGAGTGACGGCTTCGGGACCGCCGCTATTCTTCCCACACTGTACGCGTGGCAAGAACGAATATTTCCCTTTTTCTCGTCAACGGATTATTCGACGCTCGCCGTCAGTCACCGCGAGGTCGCGCCCATGTCGGGGGAATATCGCTGCCGCCTTCGATAGAGTAGCGGTTTCCGGTTTGAAAAAGCATGGGATCCGCAGCGATCCGCCCGGCAGCCAGCCCCTGTCCAAGTGAGAAAGCGGAGGCTTGGCGAATCAGAGACGAGGGCACGTGCGAGAAGGCCGTTGCCACGTGTTCAATATCGGTCGCGGAGTTCATCCTCATCAGTATGAGGTTCTCGCACTGCGAAAGCACATTGACGTGCAATTTCTGTGGACGCTGTGTCACCAGCAAGAGATACAATCCGAACTTTCGGCCCTCTCCCGCTATCGCGGCCAGTTCTTCAGACGCCATCGCCTGGAAACGATCAGCCGGGGTCTGGGGGCAAACGTTGTGGGCCTCGTCTATCACGAGGAGCGTCGGTTCCCGATCATGCCGCGCGTTCCAGAAATGCGCGACAATGCTGGCCGCCATCATAGAACGCTCTCCAGACGACGGAAGGCTGCCGAGGTCCAAGACGAGGGCGCGCCAGTCCTTGGGCACGAGGTCTGTCATCGCAGGCACGTCCGCGGGCGCCCAGATTCCCAAGTCCTCCACATCGAGGTTCTCGATGCGCATTGCGAGGTCGCGGGAGGCATCATCGAACACCGCTGCCGCGCGTTGGCGAACATCACTCAGCGTATATTCGGTGGTACCGATCTCTCGAACGATCCGCCGAAACACATTGAACTCGCGGGCGTCTCGGAGCGGGTCCATATCCAACACCAACGCCTGCTGAGCAATCGGCAACCGCCCGAATCTCGACCGCAGCGGTTTCTGCCCCGGCCGCGTCCCGTGGACCGACAGCTTGCTCACCGCCATATCGTAACGATCAGCCAAGGCAGCATGGACGGCTGGTTCTACGCCTATTTGGTCGGCATCGCAGAGTTCACCCAATCGCACGTAGTCCGAGTTCGGGTCGAGCACTGCAAGTCTCAGATCCGTCTCCAGCAGGAGGCGCTCCAGGATAAGGCCGAGCGAGTATGTCTTGCCGGAGCCGGATTGGCCGCACACCAGCGTGTTTCGGCCGAAACCGGCAGCTTGAAGTGTTGCCGGCGGATCGTCGGCAACCCGGCGCATCGTGCCGATCTCGAGGCTGGCCTTCTTGCCTCGCAGCCTTTCGAAGTGAGCTTCCACGAGCTCGGGTCCCGCTATGGAAAGGGAAGCCAATCCGAAAGCGGTCGCTGTTCCGCCAAGCGCTTCGAGGCCGTCCGTGACGGCACGGATCGCGCCGCACCCGGTGACCTTCGTTCCCCCCGAGCCGTCGACAACCTCGATGTCGATTATCTGACCGAGGTACGCGGCTCCGCTGCCTGCTTCGATATGGACATATCCTCCTATTTCCAGTCCCGCGCCAATGCCAGCGGTGAATTCGAACGAATGCCCGTCGATGGAATACGCCGTGTTATCGTGTACCATGAGACAAGGATGCTTTCAAAATTGTTGCCACGCCTAGCCGCTTAGCATCAGCGCCGGGTCTGTCAAACAATCTCGGATGTCCGTCACCCCGTCAAAGCCATGCGCTCTAGCCGGAATAGCTGATGATCCTGGCTGATGCGGTTGCTCCATCAGGGAGCAATGGCGGTGCGCGACGTCCGCTACGGGTTCGTCAGCCTTCCCAGCTCAGGACGTCGCGATCAAGGGGGTCAGGTCATCTCCATACATCAACGCCTGAAGACGCGGCCGGTCGAGGATCTCGATCTTCCCGTAGCCGAGACGCAGCGCGGCGATGGTTTCAAGCTCGTGGAGTGCGGCATTCGTCCTGCGACGCGATAGCTTCGCGATTGAGGCGAGTTCGCCTTGCGTCAATTCGAGGCGACCATGCCAGCCCGGTCCGCCCCGGTCTATCCGCAGGAGACACGCACTCACCCGACTTACCGGCTGGGACAATCCCAGAGCCTCTGCCGCATCGATCAGCAGGCGCATGTTCGCCATGGCCATCAGGAGCAGGTGTTGATGCATTTCCGGATATTTGTCGCAGAGGCGGGTGATCTCCGCCCGGCTGAGGCGCAGCAGCCGCGTATCCCGCTGCACGAGGATGTCAAAGCGACGTGGTTCACCCGTCACGGCGGCCAGATCGCCGATCCACCAACCGGGCCCGACAACATGCGCCAACGCGCGATCGCTGCCCCACAACGGCAAATGCATATCGAGACGACCGGACACGATGCCGAAAATGCCTCCGGCCGGGTCTCCCGCACGATAAATCGAATGCACCTCTGCCGCCGTGATCCGGTCGCAGCGGCGCGCGATTTCGTTCCTGAGTTCTAAAGAGGCTTGCGAGAGCCACCCCATTCCATCCAGCACGGATGTCTCCCCTCCAACCCTCAAAAAAGTTGTCGAATTGTGCATCGCGGAACAGTCTTCTGCGATGTTCAAGTACTAACAGAAACTTTATGCAACCGTGATCAGAACGCATCAATATGGATGGACAAGATGAACAAGCTCACTGCCGAGTTCATCGGAACCTTCTGGCTCGTCTTTGGAGGATGCGGGAGCGCAGTCCTGGCGGCAGGCTTTCCCGAGATCGGGATCGGCCTTCTCGGCGTGTCTCTGGCCTTCGGCCTCACGGTGCTGACCATGGCCTATGCCGTCGGTCACATCTCCGGCGGGCATTTCAATCCGGCGGTGTCCCTGGGGTTGGCGATGGCCGGCAGGTTCGGCTGGGGGGACTTGGCGCAATACTGGGTCGCGCAGGTTCTTGGCGGTCTGGCCGGCGCGGGGGTTCTCTTCACGATCGCTTCCGGCGCGCCCGACTGGGCAGCGGGCGGTTTTGCTTCCAACGGGTACGGTGTCCTCTCGCCAGGCGGCTACGGGCTCTTGTCGGTCATCGTTATCGAGGTCGTGCTCACGGCGGCGTTCCTCGTCATCATCCTCGGCGTAACGTCGAAGACCGAGTTCGCAGGCTTTGCCCCGATCGCGATCGGTTTGGGGCTTACGCTCATTCACCTGATCTCGATCCCGGTGTCGAACACCTCGGTAAATCCGGCGCGGTCTACCGGGGCTGCGGTGTTCGCCGAGACGGCGGCAATTTCCCAACTCTGGGTGTTCTGGGCTGCACCGCTAGTCGGCGCGGCGTTGGGAGCGCTCATCCACAAGGCGCTTTCTTCGCAACGGGTGGATACGGTTGCCGCTTAACGACGAATGGAAATAGGAGTGACACTTTCGTGGCGGAAACAATGAAAACGGGCGCTCTGGCTGTGGTCGCGATCCTATCGGCTGTCGCCTTGACATTCGCAGGCCAAGCCGTGGCGCAGACCGAACCTGATGCGGGGCTCGAGGATGTCCGCACCCAGGTCGCCGAGGCGATGGATGCCATAGCGGCCTATTCGGTAGCCCAGCGCGAAGCCGCGATTGCAGAAGCCCGGGCAGCACTTGACGCGATGGATGCGGCCGTCGCGGCGCGTCAGCAGGAGATGCGCGAAGAGTGGGCGCAGATGACCGAGGCGGCGCGGGAAGACGCCAACGAGCGTCTGGCAGAACTCCAGTCAGCCCTGATCGGTCTGGCCGAGCGGGTCGGCACGCTTCAGGCCGGGGCGGACAGCGCATGGAACGAGTTGAACGGCGGTCTTGTCGCGGCATGGGGCGAGCTTTCTGCAGCCGTGGAGGCGAGCCTTGAGCCCATGCGCGGGTCCGAGTGACCCGCACGGCGCTGAGCGGCGCGAGAACCTGAGGAAAGTTGCGCTGGCCGAGGCCGCGTGAGCAAACGAGACGAAAGGTCACACAATGGAAGAGACGTTCGGCTTCTTCGACATTTTCTGGTCGATCTTCTGGCTGTTCCTGATGCTCGCGTGGATCTGGGTCGTGATCTCGGTTCTCGCCGACGTTTTTCGCAGCAGGGATCTGCGCGGCATATCCAAGGCGCTCTGGGTGCTGTTCATCATCCTGATCCCGTGGCTCGGCGTGCTGGCCTACATCATCGTCCGGGGGGACCGGATGGAGGCAAACCAGCTCGAAACAGCCAAGCGATGGGAGGATGCCCAGAGGGACTACATCCGCAACATGGCAGGAATCTCGCCCGCGGCCGAACTCGAGAAGCTCGCGGCGCTGAAGGAGCAAGGCGTGCTGACCGAAGAGGAATTCACCACGCAGAAGGCGCGTGTCCTGAACGCGTGATAATGGCCAATCCCCAGGATGCATGAACAAACACAGGGACCTAAGATGCGATCGAAATCCAGAAGTCTCGCTCTTTCGGCAGCCTCCGCGCTCTTTCTCGCTGGTTGTGATGGAACCGGCGAACGACAGCAAGGCGGCGCCGTCATGGGCGGAATGTTCGGAGGATTCCTTGGCGCGACCGCCGACGATGAGGACCGCGTCCGCAATGCCGCATTGGGGACGGCGGCCGGTGCGATGGCGGGCGGGATGGTCGGGGCAATGCTGGACGCACAGGCGGAAGACCTCAGGTCATCGCTCGCGAACGACGGCATCATCGTGGAGAACACCGGTGAGTTCCTTCGCGTGACGATGCCGGGTGGCCTGTTGTTCGACTCCGACAGCGCAGCGATCCAGCCTTCGGTGCAGGGCGATCTTCGCGCGGTGGCGCGCAACCTGATCGAATACCCCGACAGCACCGTCGCGGTTGTCGGCCATACCGACGACACCGGGTCGGCCGAATACAACCAGGGGCTTTCGGAACGCCGGGCCGAGGCTGTGGCCGGCGTTCTCGTCCAGCAGGGCGTCGCGCCCGCGCGCGTGCGTGCCAGCGGGCTTGGCGAGACGCAGCCCGTGGCGAGTAACAGCACGCCGGAAGGCCGTCAGCAGAACCGCCGGGTGGAGGTCATCATCCGACCCAATGCCTGATAAGTGCCGCCTTCCGCGCCTCACGGGAAGGCGCCCTGCAACACGAAATTTCGTGTCGCCTTCGCCAGCGGCCGAAGCGCTGTCGATGCCGGCTCTACAAAGAAGAGGAGGGATTTCTTGGTCCGGTTCCTGATTTCCACGCTCGCCTATCTCTGCGCAAACGCGGTCGGCCTGCTGCTCTCCATCGTCCTTCTGCCCGGCTTCGTCATCGATCCGCTGTCCTTCGTCGTTGCCGTCGCGGTCTTCTCGCTGGTTCAGACAGTGCTCGGACCGCTTGTGACCAAGGTTTCTCTCAAGAACTTCCCTCAACTCATGGGCGGGATCGCGCTTGTCACGATCTTCGTCGGGCTGTTCTTGACCGACATCTTGATGAGCGGGATGAATATCGGCGGCATCGCGAACTGGCTCGCCGCCACGCTTCTTGTCTGGATTGGCAGCCTTGTCGCGTCGATCCTGCTTCCCCTCTACGTGTTCAAGCAGTTGGCCGCGAAGGCCGGCTGACACCGCGGCGCTGTGTCCGGCCGAGAGGGCGGCACGGCATCGACCAACGGAGAACGAAATGAAATACTGGTTCCTCTGGCTCGTCGTCGGGATCATCTCGATCATCGCTGGCATCGTCGCTTTCGCCAATCCGTTCGCCGCCACGCTGACGGCTGAATTGCTGGCAGGCTACATGTTCACCGCCATCGGCATCCTCACCTTCATATCTGCATTCCAGGACCAGGGATGGGGCGCACGGATCTGGGCCATTCTGCTTGGCGTCCTGATCACCGTTTTCGGGCTGAGCCTCGTCATGAACCCCCTCGAAGGTGTCGTCCGACTGACCTTCATCGTTGCGGGCCTCATGATGATTATTGGAGTGTTCCGTCTCGTTATCGCCTTCACGCCCATGGCGGCAGGCGCACGTGGCATCCTGGTCGTGGCAGGCATTCTATCCATCGCTCTGTCGCTGATGATCTTCACCAACTTCCCCTGGTCGAGCGCCGTGGTGCTCGGCATCTTCCTCGCGATCGAGCTCATCTCGAATGGGGTTTCACTCATATTCATCGCGCTCGACCGTCGGGAGCCGGACGCCACCGCGTGACGTTCTGCGACAGAGCTCATCGCGCCGGCCGCCCGGCGGCAGTTGCGCAACTTGAGGCGAATGAAGCGCTTTCGGTCGGCCGGCGACGTTGCCTTTCCGATCGCCGCTCGCCACGGCGGCGCGTTTAGTGAACGGACGATGACCCATGGCATCCGGGACAGCCGCAACGGTCTATGAGCATATCACACTTCCCGCTCTCGGGATGGTCACGACGGCGCTCCTGCTGGTTGTTCTTCTCCCGGGTTTCGCAATCCTCGGCTTCCTGATCGGCCGCGCTGCGCGTAACCGGAGGCTGGCGGCTGGGAAGGACGTGGAGCTGCGTGCCGGCGAGGCTTCCTTGGGCGCGATCATGGCGCTGCTCGGATTGTTGCTGGCATTCAGCTTCGGTAGCGCGCTTTCGCTTCTCGAGGCGCGGAAGGCCGACGTCATAACCGAAGCCAATGCGCTCGGGACGGCGTTCCTGCGGACCGATTATCTTCCCGAGCCGGGACGATCCGAACTGAGGCGCGCTCTCTATGATTATGCGCAGACCCGCCTCGTCCCCGAGGCCGCGGGAGTCGCGTCGCGGGACGAAGCGCGAGCCTTCATTGAACGTAGTCTCATGGCTCAGGGACGCCTATGGCCACTCACCATCAAGGCCACGCGCGATCAGAGTCCGCCGCCCATCGCAACTTTCGTCGCGGGAGCCGTGAACGACGTGCTCGACGCGCACCAGCTCCGGATGCGCAGCCTCTCCGTGCCCATTGCCGAACTGTCCCAGATCATCATCCTCGTGACGGCGCTCGCCGCGCTCTTTCTCCTTGGAAACCGCTCCGGGATCGCGGGACGCCCGCTAACATGGCGCAGCTTCATGTTCTCGGCCTTGCTCTGCGCCGTGATGATGACCGTGATCGACGTGCAGCGTGCCGCACAGGGATTCATTCGGGTGGACCAGAGTGCCTTGAGGGCCACCATACTCGATATGGAGGCCGGTTTGCGTTGAGTGGTAAACGGATTGACTTATCGGGGACTAAACTGCGGCGACTGGGGTGGGGCACACCGGCACCGAGCGACTGATCCTGCGGCCCGTCCCCGGCGAGGAGCTGCCGGAATGCCGCATGACCTTCCCGGGCGGGCCTGCCATGACGCAGGAGCGCCGGTTCTTAGACGCGCTGACGCAGGTGATCGGTTTGGAGATCGGCCCCGATGGCGCCGTCATCCTGCGTGGCCCCTCGAGTCCGCTCGTCACCGCCCGCGCCGCCATCGACGGCAGCGCGCCCTGATCCGGGCGCCGCGGCTCAGAGCATCCACTCGAAGGGCAGCCAGCTCATGAAGGCGACCATTCCGCGCTGGAAGGAGGTCGTGTTGGGTTCGCTCTCGAAGGTGATGACCCGGCCGTCCGGGCGCGTCTCCTCCCAGGAGATATCCCCGTTCTCCAGGGCAGAGACCGCGTAGAACGTCTCCAACCGGTCAAGCGCGCGGGACAGGTCCGTCGCGATGACTGGGCTGTCGATCAGGAACCCCATCTCGGTATTCAGCGCCGCCGAGCGCGGGTCGAAATTGAACGACCCGATGAAGATGCGTTCGTCGTCCACGGCGAAGGTCTTGGCGTGGAGGCTCGACTGCGATCCGGTCAGGATCTGCGCAAGCGAGGTTCCTTGGGGCCGGTCCGGTCGTGCCTTCAGTTCCAGGATCTCTGCACCCCCGCGCACCAGCCGGTCACGGTAGCCCATCCACGCGCTGTGCACCACGGGCACGTCCGTCGCTTCGAGCGAATTGGTGACCAGACGGGTGCGTACTCCGTCAGCCAGGTAGCTCTCCAGCAGGGCCGTCCCGGCTTCACCCGGGATGAGATAGGCCGAGACGAGGTCGACCTTCTCCGCCGGCCGGGCCAGAATGTCGGGCAGTTGCCCGATCAGCAGGTCCTCGTCGGCGGCCTGTCCCAGCCCCTTCGCGGGGTCGTCGCTGACCAGAGCGACGGTCGTCCATTCGAGGGTGTCCTCGCCGGCCAGCACGCGCGAGACCACAGGCGCCGCATCGATCGCCGCGACGTAGTCGGACCCGCGCGCGCTTTGCCGGGCCTCGGCGACCGCGGCCGCCAGGTCCTCCAAGCCATTCTCCGAAGGCGGCAGCACGTCGGCGGCGGCGTAGGACGACCCGCTGGTCCAGTAGGCGTCGAAGTTCTCCGAGACCTCTGCCGCTGCCGGCCCCACCGCCAGCGCGTCGAAGTCGAAATAGGCCACGCCCTCGCCATAGGCGAAGTAGATGTCGCCGATGTTGCGCCCGCCGATGACCGTCGCCGCCCCGTCGAAGGTCATTGACTTGTTGTGCATGCGACGGTTCAGCCGGAAGAAGTCGAACGCGTAGGACAACAGTTTCGGGCTGCGCATCGTGAACGGGTTGAAGATGCGGATCTCGACGTTCTCCATGGCATCGAGGTCGGCCAGCACGTTGTCGAGGCCCGGAATGCCGTTGTCGTCGAGGAGCATCCGCACCCGGACCCCGCGCTCGGCGGCGGCCCGCAACTCGTCGAGAAGGAGCCAGCCGGTCGTGTCCATCTGCCAGATGTAGTACTGCACGTCGATGGTCTCTTCGGCGGCGCGCGCCAAGAGGATCCGCACGGCCAGCGCGTCGCGCCCGTCGGCAAGGGGCACGACACCGCTCAGGCCCTCGTTCTCGGCCATCCGCGGCAGGATCGCCGCGCCAAGACGGGTCTCCGCACTCGCGGGAATGGCGGCCGAGGCTTCGCCTTGGGGCAGATCGGGAAGCGGATAGGCAAGTCGCAGTGCGAAGACGGCCAGCGCGACGATGATCGCGAGTGTCAGGAGAAACCGCAGGAAACGCATGCCAAGCCCTCGTTCCGATGAACCTCGGTCAAGTAGTGCACGCGCCGGCCTGCCACGGCAAGCCTAGGCGCCTGTCAGGACTCGCTGTTGGCCGGCGGGTAGGGATCGGCGCGTTCGGACAGCAGCACTGCAATGAACCGGGTAGACGCAAAGCTCGACGTCACGATGATCAGGATCGAAGTCATCGGGACCGCCAGGATCGCCCCGGAAATGCCCCAGAGCGCGCCCCAGACGACAGGGCGACAAGGACGACGACAGGGCTCATGTTCAGTTTTCCGTCCGATCCAACTCGGTTCGAGAACTTTGCCGACTCAGGTCAGCGCAGCCGGGATCTTGCGCGGGACGGTCCCCCTCTCGGCCTTCAGGAACCCGGCATATATGACGACAAGGAACACCGTGACGCCCACCGAGGTGAAGCCGCCCAGCGCCGCCAGAACGATCCGCTGCAGGTCGATCCTGTCGAGCGTCGCGGCACCGATCTCGGTCCAGATCGTCTGCGCTTCCATGTCGAAGCGTCGGGCCAGGGCCTGCATGACGGTGTCGAGGTTTTGCTGATACCGCGGCAGGACGTCCACGATGTCCCGCACCGTCGCCGCGACGACGAAGGCAAGCCCGAGACTGGCGGCCGTGAACGCAGCCAGGACGAGCGCCTTCGGCAGGACCGCCGGCACCGCTCTGAGGATGGGAAGGCGGCTCAGCGTCTCGGACGCCGAGAGCATCACGTAGACCAGAATCAAGGCGGTGACGATCGGCAGGATGATCGTCCGCCCGGCCACCAGAAGCCAGCCGACCGCGATCACCAAGACCACGGCGAGAACGAGGTTCAGAAACGGGGCGTTCTTCAAGGGGCGGTCCGGATCGGGACGGGCGGTTGG
>Ga0102931_1000593_pt1 | contig 17818 bp, 17 predicted proteins | sample SalPonR1_C_D1_MG_FD_79282 | JGI IMG/M metagenome (GOLD analysis project Ga0102931, IMG submission 79282) | Salt pond soil microbial communities from South San Francisco under conditions of wetland restoration - Salt Pond MetaG R1_C_D1_MG | ecosystem: Environmental > Aquatic > Marine > Intertidal... | reverse complement strand
TGATTTTGAGTGATCTGAGAATAGGAAAATGGTACTGTTGAAAAGCTTAATGGAATACTAATCCCCAAAAATAAAATCAAAAATAGAGTCTATCGCATATTAAAAAGGGGTGTTTGTTAATTCAACAAATCTCTTACTTCATAATAGTAGCAACCATCTAAAAATTAATCAAATACAGTTAAAAAGATGGGTACCAAAGAATAAACATACATAGTAGGAATTTAGAAAACCCTTACGCGACTCTATTAAAAGAGTTATCCTTCGTCTTTGGGTTGAAATATTTTTGCATATTTTCGCCTCCAGTTCCATTCGGTAATCGTATGATACAGAATTGTAATAATAGCAACAGGTATCACAAAAAAGACCATAATATTAATAAATACATCCAGGAACCGATGATCTGTTGATGACAGGAATAGATAAAAGATATAGGCAAAATAAAACATCAGAAAAATGCCGCCTTCCCACCTGACAACCTTATGACCGGTATAAAAAATTGGCAGGCAAGCAATGGATGCAGCGATCAGAACCGGGAAATCAAATGATAGCAATGCATCCTGGATGGGAATCAGCTCACTCGAAAATATTCCGGCGAACCCAAGTACTGCAAGCATATTCAATATATTACTGCCTATTACATTTCCAACCGCAATATCCCTCTCGCCCCGATAGGCCGCCACAAGTGATATTACAATTTCAGGAAGGGAAGTACCAATCGCCACGACCGTTAAACCAATTATAAGTTCACTAACCCCGGCCATTTCAGCAAAAATCAGGGAACTGCTTATTAACCACCTTGCACCCGTTATTAAAAGAATAAAACCTGTGATTGTTAAAACAACATTCACCACCATGTTACCTGTTTCATCTTTATCTGGTTTCACGTCAGGAATAGAAATTTCACCCTTTTGGCGGGCAAGAAACAACAGGTAGATCATTAACAAAACAACCAGAAGAAGACACTCCCAAAACCCAAGGGCCCCGTTGTAAGAAAGAAAGAAGAGTAAAATCGTGATACCGATCATAATGGGGGCATCCGACTTGATCAGATTCTTGTGAACTTTTAACGGTATAAACAGGGCTGATAAACCAAGAATAAGCAGTGTATTGCTAATATTGCTGCCAATAATATTACCAAGCATCAAGTCTGTTTGTCCGTCTATAGTTGCCTGTACACTTACTGCTAATTCTGGTGCGCTTGTACCGAAAGCAACAACGGTAAGAGCAATAATAACTTTGGGAATATTAAGTTTGAGTGCAATTTTTGATACATACCGAACCAGGAGTTCAGCCCCTGAAATTAGAGCAGTAAGTCCAACGATAAACCAAAGTAGTGGAATTAGCACGGATAAAAAGGATTAGTGACAGGAAATAGAACGAAATATTAAAAATTCCGAAAATTTAAATTTTTTTTGAATCTGAATGCAACATAACTCACACATCGGCGTACTAATCATCATAAGATGTTTTGGTTAAAGAAATGTAAATGAAACCCTGTGTTGTGAAAGACACAGGGTTCTTTTTTTATCAAGGAAAAATGCCCATCTGCTCATAAAGCTTTCCAACTTTGTTGATGGCATTGATGAACGCTGCCGTTCTTAGATCAACACTGTGTTTCTTTCTGAGTTCATTAATCTCGTTATAGCTGTTTACCATCGTATCTTTTAACCCGGATTCAACTAAATCCACCTCACTTCCACCATGAGCCAGCAGTTCCAGCTCCTTACTTGTAAATGTCCGCTCAGATACCGTCTCTATAACTGAAAGAATTTTCCTGAAACTATCTTCTTCGAACCGTCTTTCTAATCGACCAAACCTAACGTGTTGGATATTTTTTAACCACTCAAAGTAGGAAACCGTTACACCCCCGGCATTCAGGTAATTATCCGGAATAATCAGAGCTCCCTTCTTTTTGATGATTTCATGAGCCTCCGACGTTGTGGGACCATTTGCAGCTTCGGCAATAATTTTGGCTTTTATATTGGGTGCATTACTCTCTTTTAGTTGATTTTCGAGTGCGGCCGGCACTAGTATATCACATTCGGCTTCCAGAACAGCACTGTTATTTTTAAGTGTTTTTGCTCCCCCAAAACCAGTAATGCCCCCAGTCTCTTTCTTGTATTCCATCAGTTTGGCAAGATCAATTCCATCTTCGCTGTAGATAGATCCGTCCATTTCGGCCACTCCGACCATCACTGCTCCCGCTTCTTCAAGATACTTTGCAGCATGATAACCTACATTCCCAAGTCCCTGCACAACAAATGTTTTACCCTCAATTCCGGGTTCAAGCCCCAAATCTTTCATATCCTCCTCGTTAGTGCATGCCTCCTGAACACCAAAAAAAACACCACGGCCTGTAGCCTCCGTACGTCCGCGTATTCCACCTTGCCCTATCGGTTTACCCGTAACACAAGCTTCCGCATTAATGTCGGAGCTTATTTGGCGAAATGTGTCTAAAACCCAACCCATCTCCTGTGCACCTGTACCGTAGTCTGGTGCCGGAACATCAGAACCGGGACCTATAAAATTTTTCTTGTATAGCTGAAATGTATATCGACGGGTAATTCTCTCCAGTTCCCCTTCCGAATATTTCGACTTGTCAATTCTTATCCCCCCTTTCGCACCGCCAAAAGGCACGTCAACAACGGCACATTTATAGGTCATGAGTGATGCAAGCGCCATCGTCTCATCTTCATTCACCGTCATACTGTAACGTATACCACCTTTTGTAGGCAGTTTATGATGACTGTGCTCTACACGCCATCCGTGGATCACTTCAATCGAACCGTTGTCTCTCTCAAGCGGAAAAGTAATGTGTAAAATGTCATTGCATTGCTTCATCTGTTCTAACAGACCCTTATCGAACGTGGTATAAGCAGCAGCCTTATCGAACGCTTTGTTTACCTGCTCAAAAAATTTGTAATCACTCATTTTTCTCCTAAGATAGTTTATGGTAGCATTCTGTTTATTGTCGGGATAATGATATCCACTTTCAAATCAAATGTTCAATTCAGTTTCCACGTAGTTAGCATTCTCCAATCCTCCGGTGTTCCTTTACACTGAACTAAGCCAAGCCGGTTAATGAATACTTGCCGGGGTGCTTCTTTTTCTATTTTTCCAATCTCATCTGATATTTTACTGCAATTTACCCTGCTATACAGGTAGGAGATGTGCGGATATTCCTTTTTGGCAAAATCTCCATTGAAAGAATCATCTGCTTTTTTATGAAACTCCTGAAGTTCCGGTGTTGATCGAATACTGTGAGTTAACTTTTGGTATGGATTTGATGAGCACCGTACGGAGGTTGTATTTAATTTGAACGAAGAGATTCCACTTATTAAACCACTTATTGCTTTATTGATATTCTCTACTGACCAATCAGGAGTTCCGGCAAGTGTAATGTGGGGAGTGAAAAGAACGGACTGATAGGAATCAGCCAATCTTTGAATGATAGACTGGCATTGCGCGGTTGATTTGTCGTCTAACATCAACCATAAAGAATAATTGTCAATATATGGAAGATCAGCAGCGATCGAATTCAAATTTGGCGTTAACTCGCCTTTGCATCAACTTGGTCTGATGTATGAATGCTGAAGACATTGAATAGAAATAGAAAAGCAATAGAACCGATTGCTGCGTACATCAAAGGAGCAAATAGACCAAACCAAATAGAAATGACACCAATAATTACGGATCCAACAGCTCCCCATACTACATTACCAACCATGCCAATTCCGCGTTTAATCATCGCAAGGTCAACTAAAAACCCAACAAGCAGGCCTATAGAAATTAACCAATAGATAACAACGGTGTTCAATTCTTCCATGAATCAATCGAAGTTTTTGAATTATCTTTCATTTATAAGTTCAAAGGTACAAATTTTATCTTTTTATTCCTGTAGAACAGGCTAATTTTTTTATGGAAATTTCAGAAGATCATATCCGAAAAATCATCCATGTGGATATGGATGCGTTTTATGCCTCCGTGGAGCAGAGAGATTTTCCGGAATACAGGAATAAGCCGGTAATCGTAGGCGGTTCACCCCAAGGCAGAGGAGTTGTAGCTGCGGCCAGTTACGAAGTTCGAAAGTATGGCGTCCATTCTGCGATGCCAGCTGCCAGGGCGGTGAAACTTTGTCCACACGCAATTTTTGTAAAACCACGATTCGATGTGTACAAGGAGGTCTCTGAAAAGATCCGGGAAATCTTTTTTGAGTATACTGATCTCGTTGAACCGCTCTCGCTGGATGAGGCCTACCTGGACGTGACGGAAAATCACAAGAAGATTCCATCAGCTACGCTGATTGCAGGCCGCATCAAAAAGCAGATTAAGCAACAAACCGGTTTGACCGCTTCTGCCGGTGTTGCCTTTAATAAATTTCTCGCAAAAATTGCATCCGATCTGGATAAGCCGGATGGACTGAGTGTTATCACTCCGGATAAGGCTGAAAAATTCATCGAACAGCTTGAGATCGGGAAGTTCTTTGGGGTTGGTAAAGCGACTCAACGGAAGATGGAATCGCTGGGTATTCGAACCGGGGCCGATCTAAAAGAGTGGGATGAAGTAGACCTGGTGAAACAGTTTGGGAAATCCGGTCATCATTACTATAGAATTGTTCGGGGAATTGACAAACGGCGTGTCAAAACAGATCGAACACGCAAATCGATTGGCAAGGAGCGTACATTTTCTGAGGATGTTTCCGACCTCGAATGGATTCGTGAGTTCCTGACCGAGCTTTCCGAAAAGATATCTCAATCGATGGAGAAAATTGGGGCTGCAGGTAAAACCATCACCCTAAAAGTTCGTTATGAAGATTTTGAGACAGTCACACGGAGCTACACACTACATCATTATACAGATGATGCAAAAGAGCTGGCCGAAGTAGCAATTCGACTATTGGAAGAGACCGAAGCCGGTGCACGGGAGGTTCGTTTGTTGGGGATCTCCGTTTCCAGTTTGAACTTGAGAAAAAGCGGTGTAATCGGGAAACAGCTTGAGATTCCGTTTGAGGGGTTTTGATATGTACAACGGTCAGCCTGACCGTTATTTCTAAACCTGAAAAAGGAATCTTTATGATCGGACAAGCTGTCCGATGTACTTTGCTACGAATTATATGTATCCGGCAAATCATTTTCGTAGAGAACTACGTCTCCTTTTTGGCCTTCACTTTTTAGTAAATCATTGGCTTCAAATAATGAATTTACAACCCTGACATCTATCTCTTTTCCTTTTTCTGTCGATTGGATTCCTCTCAAAATCGGTTTGGTACGTTCTTCCCCTACAAGAATGGCTACATCAATCTCGGATTCCCCAATCTGTCTTCCGAACTCTTCATTTTTATCTGCCTCTTTTTCGCCGAGCTCGATCATTCCCGGAGTGATAATAAACTTTCGTCCCTGCTGAAATGAACTCAACACTTCAACCGCATTTTTTGCGCCAACCGGATTTGAATTAAACGCATCATCAATCACCACAAATCCGTCACGATGTTTCAACTCTAAACGATGTTCAACCGGCTCCAACCTTGATGCTGCAAGAGCGATGGTTTTCAAACGGATATCAAACTCTCTGGCTACAGCTGCGCCTAACAATATATTTTGGATATTATGGTGGCCTAATAGCCGTGTCCTCAAATTCTCGTTCCCGACCAACTCTCCATCTTCATTGTACCATTCCATCAAAAAAGAGGTACCTTCAGGTCCGGTTTGAATATTTGATGCTCGAATTGCCCCATCTTTCCCAACAAAAACAGTTTTCACGTCTTCGCGAAGATCCGACATTTTTCTGACGAGCAGATCATCTCCATTTAAAACGAGTATTCCCTCTTTTTTCAACTCCCTGGCTAATGTTGCTTTCTCATAAGCAATGACATCCTGAGAGCCAAATGTTTCGAGATGAGCAATACCTACATTTGTAATCACTGAAACATCGGGTTTGGCAAGATCACTCAACTCTTTGATGTTACCTTCGTAGCGAGCTCCCATTTCCAGAATGAGCACTTTATGGGATGCCTCAAGCTGATTGTTTATCACTTTACAAATTCCCATCGGAGTGTTATAACTTCCGGGTGTGGTACATACGCTCATCCGCTCTTTCAGGAATGCATCAATTACAAATTTGGTGCTGGTTTTCCCGTAACTTCCGGTAATTGCAATCACTTTCAGGTGCGGAAGTGATGCAATCTTTTTCTTAGCCTGTTTTTTGAATCCGTATTGAATATAGAGCTCAACCGGTTTAAGAACCCATCCGAATATCCATACAAAAGCGGGAATGAGCATATCTACTAAAACCATCCCAAAACTCATAAAATAGGGTTCAAGCTCTACGAACGGTTCAGCAAAATCGCGTAATCGTAATACCTGGTATCCTAAATCAAGGAGTACATACCACAGAAAGAATAGTACAATTACGATAGGTATAGAGAGTCTCAACACTCTTGCTGTGAAAACAAGCGGCTTTTTTTCTTTTTCTTCGCGATAACGGGATGTACTTGTAAACCAAAACAGCGCAAATGTGCCCATGATAATTGCGCCGGACGTGAGTGTAACCCGGTCGGCCAAAAGGTACACCATCACCAAAATGACAATATTGAACAGCAGATGCTCTATCGTAACTCCTTTCGAAAATAGATGTGTAGAAAACCACTGCCGAAATTCGTGGGTTTTATAACCAACTTGCTGGAACATCTGCAGGTGGTATCTAAGGCGATAGATTGAGTGACGGATAAAAACGGCGATTAACAAAAAAACAAACCCGTTTACGAGTAGCGTATAAAATTCCAAATTCTGTAAATCGAAGATTAATAGATTATTAGCAGGTCGAATTAGATTCCTTAATCCTTTATATTAGCCATGCTTGGGTACTAACTTACACCCCGAAGTGTCGGGATGCTAAGATGGTTCAAGTTACTTACTTGAACCTGTTAAGGTGTTAATTGAACAACCTTACAATTAAATGAATGTATAAGATATAAAAAACATCTGCGAGAAGATGTTTCATAACTGAACGAAAAAACAGACGGAAAGTTTTCACTTAAATTTGGCTTTCCGCAAATCAAAAAAACTATTTGACGCATGAAATTGATTATCCCTATGGCCGGCAGAGGAACACGGGTTCGGCCTCATTCTCACACAACTCCCAAACCATTATTGCCCGTTGCCGGGACTATGATTGTTGAACGGATCGTGGAAACTTTTGGCCGCACACTCGACCGAACTATTGATGAGATCGTTTATATTCTCGGGCCCGATTTTGGCCAGGAGATCAAAGATACACTAAAAAAAATGAGTGATCGGCAAAATGCCAAAGCTACATTCCGTGTACAGCACGAGGCTCTTGGAACTGCACATGCCGTTTACTCGGCAAAGGAAGATCTCGACGGTGAAGTCATCATCGTTTTTGCGGATACTCTTTTTGACTCGTATGACAAAGTATCTGTTGAGGATGCCGACAGCGTAATCTGGCTGAAAGAAGTTGAAGATCCGTCAAGGTTTGGTGTAGCTGTTCATGAGGGAAACAAAATCACCGACTTCGTTGAAAAACCCAGCAAACCAATCTCAAACCTTGCCATTATCGGCGTTTATTATTTCAAAGAAGGAAATGATCTTCAGAAAGAGATTGAGTACCTGTTGGAAAACAGAGTGACCGGCCATGGTGATGAATATCAGCTGACTGATGCGCTGGATCGCCTATTGAAAGACGGCAAAGTTTTCAAAAAAGCTACAGTTGATGAGTGGCTTGATTGTGGTACTCTGCCCGCATGGCTCGAAACCACCGGCGAGATCTTAAAGAAAGAGAAGCATGATTACGATTCCTATGAGGATAGCATCATCCATCCGCCTGTATTTATTGGTGATGATGTAGAGATCAATGGTAGTGAAATTGGTCCGAACGTGAGCATCGAAGCCGGTTCAACCATTCACAACAGCACCATTAAAAATTCGATTATCCAAGAGCAGGCCACCATCGAAAATTCCGACCTTGAGAAATCAACAATCGGTAAGCACGCTCAAACGAAGCGAGCGAAGGGCACGTTTCATATTGGGGACCACTCCATTATTAAGCAGCGGTAGATGATTAACAAGTTTCTCGGCTGTTAAGTCCACCTTGCCTGTCCCAATCCTGCAGCGGCTGCCGAATTTTATCTTTGAGCAGTAATAACCAGGACGAATTTTTAAGGTTATTCAGCAGGCGAAAAAAATCGTAGGCCGAGGCCATGGCAAAGCCTTAAACAAAATCATCCAGGTCCCGATTCTTATTGGCTCCTTTAAGCACATCGTGAATGTCCTCATGGGGTTCTTCGGGTTCGAGATGGAGGGTAACAACCGCATCACTGTGAATGGCATCGATCAACTTTCGTTCCAGAATCGTAGCATCATGATGGGCTTTTTTAAGACTTACATCCGGCTTGAATTCAACATGTAATTCAACCCAGGTTGTTTGACCGGAGGTGCGATGTCTAAGATGATGCCAACTGTTTATGGTGCCGGGCAACTCATCTTCCAAAATTGCTAACAATGCATCATGAACCTCCGGATCACGCGTATCCATGATTCCTTTTACGGAATATTTGATGAGTTTAAAACCCTCGTAAAAAATGAATAGAGCTATGGAAATACTCACAATCGTGTCGAGGTAGATCCATCCAATCCACTGAATCAGCAGAAGTGTGATGATGACGCCCGCACTAGTCCATACATCGGTTAAAACATGCTTTCCATTGCTTTTTACGATAACATTATTTTCCTCTTCACCAACTTTTCGGAGGTAAAGGCCCAATACCAGGTTGATTGTTGCAGCCAAACCAACCAGATACATCCCCACACCCAAATTCTGGAGTTCAAAGCCAAAAATAAGGTTTTGTATAGCCAGGTAGAGTATCGAGAAAGCTGCGAGAATGATCACAGCACCTTCAACCCCAACCGATAAAAATTCGATCTTTTCGTGGCCATAAAGATGATCTTCATCGGCCGGTTTCATGCTCAGAAAAAACCCGTATAACACAAAACCAACGGCAAATACATGTACCACGGACTCTGCCGCATCAGACATGGCCGTTGTGGAATCTGTTAAATAATAAGCACCCAACTTTGCACAGAGTGACAAAAATGAGATCAGAAAACTGATCGTCAGAGCCTTCCGGGCACGATTTTGATTATACATCGCTCTTTGATTCTGCATTGAACATGGTAATCTTTAATTAAAATTAAAGATCTGAAATATAAAGTTTGACTGAAACTTTAAACCCTAATTAGTTCTGAATGCTTCGTTGAATGTTTTTATTTTTACAAGCTAACAAAAAATTGAATTGCTTTGATCGATATTCCAGAAAAACATAAAACAATTTTTAAAACTATAGGTGAAGCTGCGGACTCATTAGATCAACGAGTGTTTGTAGTTGGGGGATATGTGCGTGATTACTACCTTCAAAACCGGGATTCAGAAAGCAAAGATATCGATTTTGTAACAGTAGGCTCGGGTATCCAGCTTGCCAAAAAAGTAGCTAAAAAGCTGAATACATCCACTATTTCGTTATTTAAACAATTTGGAACCGCCCAGGTGAAATATGGGGATCTGGATCTTGAATTTGTGGGTGCCCGCAAGGAAAGTTATCGCAGGAATTCACGTAAACCTATTGTGGAGGACGGCACACTCGAAGATGATCAGCTTCGACGCGATTTAACGATTAATGCACTATCGTGGTGTTTAAATCCTGATTCTTTTGGAGTTCTTCATGACCCTTTTGAAGGCATTCAGGATCTTCAAAATGCGATCATTCGCACGCCTATCGACCCTGAAAAAACTTTTGATGATGATCCTCTTCGGATGATGCGAGCTGTTCGATTCGCCACTCAACTGGATTTCTCAATTGAGGATGAAACGATGAATGCCATCAAAAAAATGGCTACAAGATTATCCATCATTTCTAAAGAACGAATCATCGATGAGCTGAATAAAATTGTGATGGCCCCCACACCCTCCATAGGGTTTGCTCTTTTGATGAAATCCAATTTGTTAAACCAATTTTTCCCTGAAATGGTGAATCTGAAAGGGGTAGATGAGAAAAAAGGGCAGCACCATAAAGACAATTTCTGGCATACTCTAAAAGTTCTGGATAATACTGCCGAAGTCAGCGACAATCTCTGGCTTCGATGGGGGGCAATCATGCACGATATCGCCAAACCTGTAACAAAGAAATTCATTAAAGGAACAGGGTGGACTTTTCATGGACACGATGCCGTCGGGGCAAAATGGGTACCACGAATTTTCAGGCGGCTTGGCCTCCCCCTTGATGAGCGTATGAGATATGTAAAAAAACTGGTTCGTCTCCACCTGCGCCCAATTGCACTTGTATCTGATGAAGTAAGCGATAGTGCAGTACGACGATTAATCTATGAAGCCGGGGATGAAATTGATGACCTGATGACCTTATGTCGTGCAGATATCACCAGTAAAAATGAATGGAGAGTACAAAAATATCTCCAAAATTTTGATCGGGTTGAGAAGAAAATTGAAGAGGTGGAGGAGAAAGACCGAATCCGAAAATGGAAAAATCCCATCGGTGGTGAAGAGATTATGGAAACCCTGGATGTGGAACCCGGGCCAATTGTGGGTGAAGTAAAAGAGACCATAAAAAATGCTATCTTAGACGGGGAAATTGCAAACAATCATGATGAAGCCTATCAATATTTACTTCAAATAAAAGATCAGTTTCTCAAAAAGAAAGATTAACTTCTTCAACAATTTATGGATTATCACACAATTATCGGTTTAGCTGCCGGATTTTGTACTACAATTGCTTTCCTTCCTCAAGCTCTTAAAACCTGGAAGACCAAATCAGCCAAAGATCTCTCTCTGAGCATGTATTCAGTTTTTTGCACAGGCATCGTTTTATGGCTTACCTATGGAATTATGATTCAGGATATTCCGATCATTCTTACAAATGTTATTTCCATGATTCTGGCATCCAGCATTCTGTATTTTAAATTAAGTTTTAAAGACTAATCAAGTCTGTTATATGTGGATTGCCAACTCGTACGCAAAAATAACCCTGGGCCTTCATGTTTTGGAGCGCCTGCCAACGGGATATCACAGCATCGAAACCGGTTTTTGTTTTATTGAGTGGAATGATCGATTTGAAGTAAAAGAGAGTAATTCCTACGATTTGACTCTTTCCAACCCATCTATTCCTATTGATGAAAGAAATCTGATCACGCAGGCGTATAATGCCTTCGATCGCTATATAGGATTAACTAATCACTACTCATTTAATGTCACAAAGAATATCCCTGCAGGTGCCGGCCTGGGTGGTGGAAGCAGCAATGCTGCATTAACACTTCGCATTTTAAATAAACTGGAAAAAACCGGCCTTTCGAGCGATGAGCTGATTGATCTGAGCCGAGATCTCGGGGCAGATATCCCCTTCTTTGTAAAAGGAAAACCTGGACTTGGAACGGGGTTGGGTAATGAAATAGAACCCATGGATATTCAACCTGATGGGTGGATCCTGACTGTCTACCCTGATTTCGAATCATCTACAGCAGAAGCGTACCAGCAGTGTGAACCGAACCCAAATCCTGAATTTTCTATCAAACGAATTTTAACAGAGGAGGAATTGGAGGAGTGGCGATATCTTCTACAGAATGATTTGGAACCTCCCGTTATCGCCCGTAATCACCTGATAGGCAACATCAAAGATCAACTTTATGATTTTGGTGCGGCTTATTCAGCCATGAGCGGAAGCGGTTCTTCAGTTTTTGGGATTTTTGAACAGGATTTTGTTGCAATTCAGGCGTATGAGTCGTTTCATAAGCTTGGATTTGCTACAAATTTAACAAAACCCAGATTCACGCCCGATCACGGAATTTATTTAAAAGAAGTTTGAAGTATTATATTTGAAAACTATAACAGTGCAAGCGTCTGGCCTGTGCTATTTGAACCTAAAGACATTAAAAATTACTGGATGTCATTTTGAACTTGATTCAGTATGACAGTCAAAAAAATTAAAATGATTTAACCGTTTAATTACATGACAAAAAAGAAAAATATTGACCCCCGAAGCGGAATGGATATCGATTCCTTCCGAGAGGATATACGACAGCATCTTAAATATACACTCTCAAAAGACACCTTCTCTGCAACAGAGTGGGATAATTACCGCAGTGTGGTTTTGGCGGTTATGGATCGTCTACATGAAAGATGGATTGATACACAGCAGCAATATTATGATGACAATGTAAAGCGTGTGTACTATCTCTCGATGGAATATCTTATTGGGCGACTCCTGGACAATATGCTCATTAATCTCGGGCTCCAGGATGTCGCTGCAGAAGCGATGGAAGATGTTGGACTGGATTACGATAAAATCCGAACCACAGAGTGGGACGCCGGACTTGGTAACGGGGGTTTAGGCCGACTTGCAGCCTGTTTTCTTGATTCCATGGCAACACTCGGAATTCCGGCTACAGGCTATGGAATTCGTTATGATTATGGAATTTTTTATCAATCAATCCAAAATGGATACCAGGTTGAAAAACCCGATCTGTGGTTGAGATATGGAAATCCCTGGGATATTGTGCGCCCAAAGATTCAGTATGATGTTCCATTTTATGGAAATTCGCATGCTTACCACGATGAAGATGGCGAATTGCAATTCGAATGGCGAGATACGCATGATGTTCTCGCAGTGGCTTACGACACACCAATCCCCGGCTTTAAGAATAATGTGGTAAATAACCTGCGCCTCTGGAAAGCAACCTCTTCCTCTTCCATCGACCTGAAGAGTTTTAACCAGGGACAATACATTGATGCAGTTCGGGATACGCAGTTGAATGAGAATATTTCGCGCGTTCTCTATCCAAATGACAAAGTGTTTGTGGGGCAGGAACTTCGTCTGAAACAGGAGTTTTTCCTCGTTGCCGCATCCATGCAGGATATCTTGCGGCGATTCAAAAAAACAGAAGGTGACTGGAGAAACTTGCCGAATAAAATTGCCATTCAGTGTAATGACACTCATCCGAACCTGGCTATTCCTGAGCTGATGAGATTTTTGGTGGATGAAGAGGATCTCCCCTGGGACACAGCCTGGGATATTACAACTGAAACGATGGCCTACACGAATCATACTTTGCTACCCGAAGCACTTGAAAAATGGCCTGTATCTCTGCTTAGAAATCTTCTTCCACGACATCTCCAGATTATTTATGAAATCAACAGCCGATTCCTTGAAAAGGTACAGGCAAGTTCGGGTGATGACCGTGGCAAAGTGAGTCGAATGTCGATTATTGGTGAGGGTGAAGACCCCGTTGTGCATATGGCGCATCTTGGAATTGTGGGATCTCGAAAAATCAATGGCGTAGCGGCACTTCACAGCGATCTTTTGAAGAAAACCCTCTTCCGTGATTTTTATGAGATGTTCCCCGAGCGCTTCACCAATAAAACGAACGGTATTACTCCGCGCAGATGGCTGCGACAGTGCAACCGTGGGCTTTCAGACCTGATTACCGAGAAGATTGATGAAGATTGGGTGACACACTTGGATCAATTGAGACAGATTGAGAAGTTCGCTGAAGACCAAGATTTCGTGAAAAAGTTTGTTGAAATCAAACAAGAAAACAAACAGCACCTGGCGGATTATATTAAAGAGAAGCGGGATATAGATGTTGACATAAACTCTATGTTCGACATCCAAATCAAGCGGATACATGAGTATAAGCGTCAGTTTATGCTCACTCTTTATGCCATTACATTGTATAACCGTATCAAAGAGAATCCGGACCTGGATATTGTTCCACGCACGATTCTCGTTGCAGGAAAAGCAGCGCCGGGATATACGATGGCCAAACTGTTTATCAAACTAATGAATGATGTAGGTGAAAAGATCAACAATGATCCCGATGTAAACGGCAAACTAAAATTCATCTTCCTCGCGAATTACAGCGTTACACTCGCTGAGAAAATGATTCCTGCTGCAAACCTTTCAGAACAGATTTCAACAGCCGGGTTTGAAGCATCCGGTACCGGCAATATGAAGTTTGCTCTCAACGGTGCGCTTACCGTTGGTACTCTTGACGGTGCAAATGTCGAGATCAAAGAAGAAGTTGGAGATGAAAACATCTTCATCTTTGGGAAAACCGTGGATGACGTCGACAAACTTCGTCACCAGGGATACAACCCCTGGGAGTATTATGAGGGGCATCCTGAACTCAAAAAGGCAATCGATCAGATTCGCGATGGTTTCTTTAATGAGGATAAAGAACTCTATCACCCGATTATCGACTCTTTGCTGAATAAAGGAGACTATTTCCTGGTATTGGCTGATTATGAAGCGTATATAAACAAACAGGCCGAAGTGGATGAGCTCTACAAAGACCAGGATGAATGGAACCGAAAAGCGATTCTGAATACGGCTCGTGTCGGTAAATTTTCTTCCGACCGTACGATTCGGGATTATGCCGAAGAGATCTGGCGCGTTGAGGTGGATCAGTAATTCGTTTATAGCCGTCTGGCCGCATCGAACGGTCTGACGGTTACATGCTTGCGTCTTCAGTCATCGGATCAGTATTATATTGGATTTGATAAGTTCGAATTTATTGAACTCATCCGATGACTTTCTTACTCATACCAAAGGTCTCCTTCGGTACGAAATCCTGAAACTTTGCTTCATATTAAGGAATCACTAAAGCTATAAAAGACAAATCGAATCTAACTGTTTGCACTTTCTAACGCCTCAGTCTCCCTATGGAATTCCCCTCCTAAAACGTTCTCTCAGCTCAACAATGTATATTCCCAGGTTATCACGAACTTCCTTTCCCCGCTCATAAAACTCTTGAAAGGTCTCCCGGTCAAGTAAATCTTTATTTCTCAACTCCTGAAGTGCCTCCAACATGCGATTAGCGGCATTCAGGCCTCGTTTGCAGTTTGCAATATTTCCGCCTAAAGAATCCAGTTCGAACCCCATTCCAAACCCACCGGAAATTTTAGCCGGAGGTATGATAACCGATCTTGCAAATAGATGGATAGATTCATCGTTTTCATTCTCAAATCTATTTTCAATGAGGTTTATACAATCAATCGAAAATTCGTACGCTAACTGATAAACAGGTAGATTTTCGAGACTGTTTAATTCATAAGATTCAAAACCGGTTGATTGTTTCCATTCCTCCCCCTCTTCTATAATATCAACATCCAAAAATTCATCCCATTTGTCATCATCTTCCGTTTCATCCAACAGATGATCCCATCCCATCTCTTTTGCGATGATGTTATCCCTGTCCGGGTGATCCAGGTACTTTTCAAAAAGTTGAGAATATTTTTCTGTACGTTTATCGGCCTCTCTCATAAATTCTTCCCACTGAAACTCATCCCAGATATCAGGTTCTTCATGATTTCCAAAAGCAGATTCTTCGTTAAATTCACTCATAGTATTTTTCATTATTAGGTTTATTTGTATGAACCGAAAATGAGGAATTCCTTACAATATTTGTGAATATTCATCAGCACCAACTTAGAAAAGCGAATAAACCGGTAGTTGAGTATCAGAATTGTGTGTTCCGAGGTAGAGTATCGGAACGAGTAAGAGAAGAGAGAACTTAAAGATTGAGGCACAAGCGAGAGCGCTTGCGCCATTCTATAAGCACTTATACTATTCTATAAAATTACTCCAGGACAAACCTAAACGTAATGGTACCCCATTGAGGTTCTTGGGGTACTCCTGATGGAAGTCGGGAAAAACGCCAGCTTCGAAGAGTTCGCATCACTTCGCGCTCCAGTTCAGGATTCATTTTTTTGAGGGGTATAACTCGTCCGAGTGAGCCATCCGGGTGTACTTCAAACCGGATGGTAATGACAGCTTCTTCATTTGTTTGATTATTCGGAAGCGGTTGCACCATCGGGGTTCGGTTTAATTCCCCCTCCCACTGCAGGTCATAGGGAGCAGACTTATCGGGTGTATTGCCGGGGCCCTGATCTACATTCGGATCACCGGATGTTCCCCGTTCATCTCCACTGTCTTCAACACCCTCTTCAATTTGTTCGTCTTCCTGTGTTTGCGGAGGCACTACTTCCTCAACCACTTCTTCGGTCTCCTCTTCATTCTCAGGGTTGATCACATCCGTTTCCGGTGTTTCTACTGTCTCTTCTTCCGGGATTTCCTCTTCCTGATCGGGCAGATCTACAGGTTTCGTGGTTTCCTCAACCGGGTTTTGAGGCGTCTCGGCAGGCTGAGTAATCTCAGGATCAACTTCTTCCGGTTCCACTTCGGAGGGATTTGGCCGGGTTGCAACTTGCTCGTTTTGAACCTCAGACTGCTGAGCAAGCGTACCGCTCCTAAACTCTCCAAGAGTAACCTCCATGAATGCGGCACGGTTCATATCTGGTTCAATCGTATAAAGTATCGCGATGATCAGAATAACGATATGGATTGCCGCTGTTATTCCAACTCCAAAACGATCTTCCTCGTCAATATGGCTTTTAATCCATTCAAGCATACATTTTAATTTCTCTCTGTCGCCATGATAATATTCATATTCAAAGCCTTCCCGATATTCATTGCGCGAACGGCGTCATCCACGCGTGCATCACGGTCGGCACGTACTACTAACGAAGCACCAGGCTTTTCCTGATATGCCTGTCTAATTGCATTCGATAGCGAGATGCGATCAACCTGCTCTCCATCCACAAAAAAGTTTCCTTCCGGGGTTACTGCTACGGAAATTTGTTGAGCCTGTGAACTCACACTCGATTCGGCTCGGGGGACATTTACCCTTATTCCAAAATTCGTAACGAATGAAGAGGTCAACAGGAAAAAAATCAGGAGCAGAAGGATGATATCCGTTAAAGAGGATTGGGAAAACATGGAAAGAGGTTCCATGACATTCCGGTCTTCACGAAAATTCATTTATGCCTCCTGGCCTTGACGATTTTTCTTTGAAGGTGCCTGTAAAAGGTCCACGAAATCAGCTGAAGCATTTTCAAGCTCAAAAATCATCCGGTTGATCTTTCCAAGCAGATAGTTGTAGAAACCATAAGCAATAATACCCACAACCAAACCGGTGGCGGTTGTAATAAGAGCTTCCAAAATCCCCCCGGCCAAAACACTTGGATTCACATTTCCCTGGAGTGATTGTATATCCATAAATGCTCGAATCATACCTGTTACGGTACCGGTAAAACCGATCAATGGTGCAACACCTGCAATTGTCGCCAGCCAATTCATTTTCTTTTCAAGAAGATAGATCTCTTTTTTACCGGCGTTGTGAATCGCATCTTCAATATTGCTGATGGGACGTCCCAATCGCCGAATACCGGCTTTTAAGATTCTTGCAAGTGGTTTATCAAACTGTTCGCAGTATTGAATTGCACGCTCCTGGCTACCCGATTTTAACAGTGTTTCTATACTGTTGAGGGTTTGGTTGATATCCATTTTTGAATTTTCAAGTGTTCTCCAACGCTCGGCGATCACATATATCGCAAGGATGGAGAGAATGAAAAGTGGAATCATCAGAAGGCCGCCTTGGGATAAAATGTCGAAGAATGACATAGTAGACTCCTCCTGGAGCATTTCAGCAAGTGTATCGGCTTCGGTGGTCTGAGCCTGGAGTAGAAAAATGTAGATGATATTCATGAAGGTTATTAATTGATACGTATTCTTTGAATGAAGTTTTGAGTACTATATGGTGTAGGTAATTGAGTTGTGGCTTGCTGTGCATCACCAAGTGTTTCAAACTGGCCTACACTAACGCGCCAAACATTGTTCTCATATACCGTTCTTGAAGATAAAATTACTCGATAACCGTCAGCACGAAGCTGTTCAGCAGCT
>Ga0102931_1000591_pt1 | contig 17824 bp, 19 predicted proteins | sample SalPonR1_C_D1_MG_FD_79282 | JGI IMG/M metagenome (GOLD analysis project Ga0102931, IMG submission 79282) | Salt pond soil microbial communities from South San Francisco under conditions of wetland restoration - Salt Pond MetaG R1_C_D1_MG | ecosystem: Environmental > Aquatic > Marine > Intertidal... | reverse complement strand
CCTGATTTCCGCGCTCAAGGCCTATCGCGAAGGCACGCGCCGGCACGCCACAATGCAGGCTCAGGCCGCGACGCTTTCCGATCAGGACATCCTCGACGTAACCGCCTATTTCGTGAGCATCGGAGAGAACGAGTCATGAATCGCCTTACTCTATTGACCGGGATAATTGTCGCGAGCATTATTTCGCTTACGCTCAGCAGCCCGGTGCATGCCGCGGGCGGCGATTATCGCCGCGGACTCGAAAAGTCCCAGGTTTGCCAGTCATGCCACGGACGTACCGGCAACGAGAGCCTGCAGCCGAGCTACCCCAGGCTGGCTGGTCAGCACAAAGACTATCTGGTGCACGCGCTCAAGAGTTATCGTGACGGCAGCCGGCAGAACGCGGTGATGGCGGGTTTCGCCGGCAGCCTCAGCGATCAGGACATCGCGGACCTCGCCGCCTGGTATTCGCGCCAGAAAGGATTACAGGATCTGAAAGTAGATTGACGAATTCTCCGGGTGCCGCGCGAACCTGCCGCAGAGCGGTTCCCGATCATCGCGCCGGCGTTTCGCACTCGTCAGCAACATCTCATTCGTAGTAGGGGTTTTTCCCGGTATCATGATCGGTACCGTCCGTGACATTGCGGATCTCCGGCACCAGCTCACGCAGTTGCGTCTCTATACCCTGTCGGAGGGTCACATCGACCATTCCGCAGCCGTGACAACCACCACCGAAGCGCAGAACAACATCGTTTTCATCGGTCACGTCGACCAGCGAGACGACACCGCCGTGCGAGGCCACCATCGGATTGATGCGTGATTCCAGAACCCACGAAATGCGTTCGTGCATCGAGGCATCCTCATCCGGCGTCTGGCCTCTCAACCCAGGTGCCCGAATACTCAGCTCTCCGCCGGTTGCATTGGTCTCGAAATCTATCATTGCACCATCCAGGGCCTCCTGACTGTCTTGCGAGACAAACAGTGTGAAAGCGCCGCAGTCTACCGCCTCATCGTGGGCCTGTTCTTTTCCGGGCGGACAGAAGTTCAGGCTCACGTCGGCGGATGGCGTCCCGGCCTGACGGGTGAACAACCGAAGCTGTGTGCCCGCCGGCTGGTCTTCGAGAAGCTTTGCGAAATAGTCGCGTGCGGTTGGCGTTACTGTAAGCATGGCCATTCCCATCGATTGAATTAATTGTGAAAGTATATCGCACCGAATCAGTCCTGTTTCAACCCGGACCGGCGAGAATCAGTGGTTTTTGCAATGAGGACCCCGATGAAGGGTCTATTACAAACCCGGACACGGTCGTCGGAATAGTCGTGCACCAACCGGGCTCAGTCCGCCCCGGTCTCCAGACGCTCCAGCAACCATGGCAGCGAATGATCCAGGCGCCAGTCCATGCCGCTATGGTTGCCGTCGAATTCAACGTGGTGATGGCCGACCCCGGCAGCGGACAGGCGGGCGGCGAATTCACGCGTCCCGTAGTGGATGAAATACTGGTCGCGATTGCCGGCGTCAAGCCAGAGTCCGCGCAGCTGCTTCAACGCGTCGAATGCATCACGATCGTAGCAGACCGGATCGAATGCCAGCCAGCGCTGCCAGACCGTATCGTCGACCCGGGCCGTGAACGGATCGAAGGGCAGCTCAAGATTCAGTGGCCTGCCCGGCGCGGGAGAATAACTGGCGGCCAGGCACAGCACCATCAATGCATGGAATGCACGACCCGAGGGTTTGCGCGCACGCCAGAATCCCGAGACGAAGGCCTCGCAGTCCCCGTCCCACATCGCCAATTCGTCGCAGCAACTGACAAAATCGCGCTTATAGACCCGATCGAAACCACAGTCACCGGCATGGCTGGCCACGCCACCGAACACGCCGGGGAATCGAACAGCCAGGTGCAGACCCCCGAACCCGCCCGAAGACTTGCCGAAAACACCGCGCGCTTCCGGACGCGCGATCGTTCGGAATCGGCGATCGACTTCCGGCACCAGTTCCTCGACGATATGCCGGGCGTAATCGCCCATCGCCGGCGAATCGACAAACTGGTTTCCGCCCAGCGAAGTATAGCTGTCGGGCATCACGACAATTGTAGAGGGCATTGAACCTGACGCGATAAGCCGATCCAGCCGCTGCGGCAGATTCTCGCCGTGATTACGCCATGCGATCTGGGCCGGGCCGGAGCTCGTATAGGCCGGGAGGCTCCAAAGTACCGGGTAGTGCCGTTGGGTTTCGCGAGGGTAGCCGGGCGGGAGATAGACCAGCACGTTGCGAGCGGTTGGGTCGCCGAGCGGATTGGCTTGGCCCAGAACCCGTGAATCGAAGGAAAAAGATTCGACCGCACCGCATTTTTCGGGCAGACCGGGGCGCAATGCCCTGACGCTTGTCAATTCGCTCATGCCTGCCGGAGAGGAACGACCTTGCGCTCCTTCGGCGGCACGCGTCCCATCTCCGGCACCAGTTGCGTCAGGATTTCGCGGAGCTGCCGGGAGTCGTATTGCTGTACCGAACGCTCTGCCCGCAGAATGATGGCATCAAGGTCCTTGACGGCTTCGACACCATTCCGCGCAAGCAGAATCTTCTCGTGGCCGGTGCTGGCATATGACTCGTGTGCGTGAAAGAGTTCCTCGAACAGCTTTTCGCCCGGTCGAAGACCGGTGTAGACAATCTCTATGTCATGGCCGGGCTCCTTTCCGGCCAGGCGGATCAACTGTTCGGCCAGGTAGCTGATACGAACCGGCTGACCCATGTCGAGCACGAACACCTCGCCGCCCTCGCCCAACACGGCGGCTTGCATAATCAACTGGCCTGCCTCTGCAATGGTCATGAAGTAACGTGAGATCTCCGGGTGCGTGACCGTCACCGGACCACCCTTTCGGATCTGCTCATTGAACAGCGGTACGACCGAACCGGTCGAATTGAGCACGTTGCCGAAGCGCACCGTGATGAAGCGCGTGTCGGCGCGTGCATTGACCTGCTGGCAATACAGTTCAGCGATGCGTTTGGTCGCGCCCATGACGTTGCACGGGTTGACTGCCTTGTCGGTCGAGATCAGCACAAATGTACTCACCGCGTGGCGCGCCGCCGCATCGGCCATGCGAATGGTTCCGACAACGTTGTTGCGGAATGCTTCGCGAACCTGGTTCTGCAACATCGGCAGATGCTTGTAGGCGGCTGCGTGAAAGATCACGTCCGGCCGATGGCGCGCAACCACGTTTTCGACCGTCGCCGGATCGCACACGTCGCCCAGCACCGAATCCATCACCAGATCATGAAACTCGCCCCGCAGGTCGTAATCGATCCGGTACAGGTTGTACTCGGAGCTGTCGAGCACCACCAGTCCTGCCGGATCCAGCCGTGCAATCTGTCGGCAGAGTTCGGCGCCGATCGAACCGCCACCACCGGTGACCAATACTCTTTTGCCGGCCAGGCCGGCGCGTATCGCATTCCAATCCAGGGAAACCGGATCACGGCCCAGCAGGTCGTCGATTGCGACCGGCTTCAGGTCCTCGAATCGAGTAATGCTGGCGCCAAGCTCTTTCAGCGTCGGCAGGGTCTTGAACTCTACGCCGGATTCTTCGCACAATGCAACCACTCGCTGCATCTGATTGTTGGTCGCCGAAGGAATCGCGATGACGACAAGATCGATTGCCGCTTCGCGTGCAATCCGGGGCATCTTTTGCACGCTGCCCAGTATCGGCACCCCGTCGATCTCGGTGCCCTTGAGCCGCCGGCTGTCGTCGAGGAAGCCGACCAGCTCAAAGCCGCCGCGGCGGCGCAGTTCAGGCAGCAACAGACGGCCGGACCGTCCTGCGCCGATGATCAGCGTGCGCTGGCTGGCACGTCGCCACCGCACCTCGGTACGCATATCCTTGAACGTGCGAAACGCAAGTCGTGGAAGACCCAGCGAAACAAGCAGAATGAGGGGATAAAGCCAAAGCATGGGTGCCACGATCTCGACACCTTGCTCCATGATGAGAAGAACCGCGCCAATCGCCACCGCGCCGAGCAGCGACGCGCGCACCAGGTTGCCCAGGTCCGGCAGACTGGCAAAGCGCCACAGACCCCGATAGAGTCCGATGCGCCAATAAACGAAACTCTGAATGCCCATCAAGAGCATCCCCTCGGTACCGAGACTCAGCACGGTCGGCCATGGTGCACCAAACATCGCATATGCACACCAGCGCGCCAGAAACCAGGCAAGACCGGCGACAAGCACGTCGTGAATCACCACAAAAGTGCGGGTATTCCGGTATCCGTGAGGCCGTTTGAAGACACGGAGATTCATGTCATCCTGCGCTTGTTTGAAAGGACAAAATGAACAACGTACCAGACTCCCGCAAGGATGACAGTCAGTGCCGCGGCCACCCCTATATCTGCCTGCGGTTTCGAAAGCGCGAGGACCGTAGCCGGCACGATCAGCACGCCGTTGAGAACAATCCAGGCTATAAGTACTTTGCCATGGCTCCAGCCAAGGCGGATCAGGTACTGGTATGCGTGATCCGCGTGCGCAGTATACCACTGCTCCCCGCGGGCCAGCCGCCAGCAAAGTGTGACGGTGGCATCAATCACGAAGGGAGAAACGATAATGAACGACACCCATACCGAGAAACTGCCGCTAAGCGTTGCCGTCAGCGCAAGGCTGCCAGCACACCATCCCAGCAACAACGATCCCGAGTCGCCGAGAAAAATGCTTGCCGTGGGGCGATTCCAGAAAAGAAAGCCCAACGAAGCGCCTGCTGCAACCGCGGCCAGCCAGAATCCCGTGGTTTCCCCGGCCAATCCAAAAGCAAAAGCAAACAGGACAAAACTGATCGCGGCCTGGGACGAGGCAAGCCCGTCCGATCCATCCATGAAATTGAACAGATTCATCATCCAGATGATGGCGACTACTGCCATGGGCGTCCACAACCATGTGGCCCTAACGGTTGTCCCGGCGATACCTATCGACTCTACCGGCCCAAGCCAGGCCGTGATTCCCACCGCAACCAGCAGCTGTATTCCCAGGCGCCAGCCGACGCCCAGCGGCGAATGATCATCAAACCAGCCCAGTAGCGAAACAATGGCGGCGCCGCCAATAAAAGCCACCACCAGCGCGTTGTCCGGAGCGAATGCCAGCGCCGTCGCCACCACCGAAACGCCAACCGCCAATCCCCCGCCGCGGGCGACTGGTGCGGAGTGACTGCGGCGTTCGCCCGGCTGGTCGATCAAACCCCGGCGGCGAGAATACCAGCGCACCAGCGGCGTCAGAACAGCCGCAACAATGAGCGCGACGCCGGCCGATTGCCAGGCGTCCAGTATCATTCCCCAAGCACACCGATGACCGGCCGGGTCGTCTCCCATTCACGACAACTCGGACATTGCCAATGCCAGGTCTGGCCGCTGAAACCACACTGGCGGCAGCGAAAGCGCGGCTGATCGTCCAGTAGACGGTGCATGAGATTGCGCAGCAACGCCGGATCGATCTCGTCGATGCGATGACCGTGGCGGTGCATCAGTTCCAGTAACTGGTAGAGGCCACGTGCAGTCGGCCGTTTCTGGAGCTGTTCAAGCAGAAAATTTATGGCGCCGGCCGGGTCACTTTCGGCCTGGATGGCTGCAAACGCAAGCACAGGAGCAAGCGTCGCGCTCCGCGTGACCAGTTGCTTGAGCCAATCCAGCAATTCCGGTTCGCGCCCGAGCTCCGAAAAACAGCGCGAAAGACTTTCGACCACGATCACGGTTATGTCAGGATCCAGTTCGCAGGCCCGTTGATAATTCTCCGCAGCTGCCGCCCAGCGCCCCTCTGCCGCATCGAGGTCCGCTTCCAGCAGGTACGCCCGTGTACATTCGCCATGATGGTTGCGCGCGGTTTCGAGGTGACGACGGGCATTTTCGCTGTCGCCTTCCTGACCGGCCTGAACAGCGATTTCGCAGTGAAATTGCGCAATCAGCGCCGAGGTATTCCAATCACAAAACTGTCCCAGCCTGCGGGCCTGCACGATGGCATTTTTCCAGTCCTTTTCTTGCTGGTATATCGAAAGAAGGTTCCGAATCGCAACTTCCGAATACCGACCGTCTTCAGCAAGCTCGCTGAACAATTTTTCGGCGCGGTCGAGGAGACCGGCACGCATATAGTCTTCGCCGAGTTCCAGCAGGGCCTGGATCCGGTGCTGATCGCTCAGGTTTGAACGGCTGATGATGTGACGATGGAACCGAATGGCCTTGTCAACTTCACCCCTTCGCCTGAAGAGATTGCCGATCGCCAGGTGCGTTTCGGCAGTCTCGGTATTGATCTCGGCCAGCTTGAGAAAGACTTCGATGGCCTTGTCGGGCTGCTCGTTGAGGAGGTAGTTGAGACCCTTGAAGTAGTTCGACGAAATAACGTGCTGTTGCCGTCGCTCGCCACGGCGATAGGCCCTCGTTGCAGCCCACCATCCCGACCATGCTGCCACCGGAACAAATGCCAACGCAAGCCAGAAAGGCTCAGGCATCGGTCAGACTCTTGCTGGCCTCCGGCGTTCTTGCAGGCACCGTTCGCCGCGAACGGCTACGAAACACCATGAAAGTGGCGGCGAACACGAGACCTATTACCAGGCCGGCACAGGCCGACAGTGCAACGACCGCGCCAAGCGATGCCGTCCACTGGACGAAAACAAGTTCGAGGGTGACGGGATCCGGATTGAGCGCGCCGAGGAAAATGCCGATCAGGGCACCCAGGATCACTGCAAAGCCGAGCAGCCAGCGCCACACGGGATCAGTCCCCTGCAGCCTGATTCACGCGCTCGCGAAGTTCCTTGCCGGGTTTGAAATGCGGCACGTGCTTGCCGGGAAGTGCGACCGAGTCGCCGGTCTTGGGATTGCGGCCGATTCGCGGTGGCCGGAAATGCAGGCAGAAGCTGCCGAAACCCCTGATTTCGATCCGATCACCGTTGGCAAGCGCTGCGCTCATCTGTTCAATGATGGAGCGGACCGCGAGGTCGACGTCGGTCTGGCTGAGATGTTGTTGTTGGTCGGCCAGCTTTTCTATCAGCTCGGACTTGGTCATGCCGTCACTCCGTGACTGTGCGGCGGACCCGGGGTCCGCCGCGTGAATCACCACTACTGGATCAGTCCTTGCCAAGCTGCTCACGCAGCAGTTCGCCGAGCTTGGTACCGCCGGATTTCGGCTGCTGATATTGATCAACAGCATCGGCGAGCTCTTCGTCGTCCTTGGCCCGGATTGAAAGCGTCAGGTTGCGCGTCTTGCGATCCAGTGCAACGAACTTGGCTTCGACCTCGTCGCCAACGCTGTAGATCTTGGTCGCGTCGTCGACACGCTCCTTGGCCATGTCGTTGGCCTTGAGATAACCGTCAACGCCGTCAGCCAGTTCGACGACCGCGCCCTTGGCATCGATTTCACGGACCTTGCCGTTGACGATCGAACCGCGCGGATGCTCGGCCATGTAGGTTGCGAACGGATCCTGGTCGAGCTGCTTGATACCCAGCGATATGCGCTCGCGCTCGGGATCCACGGCCAGCACGACGGCCTCGACTTCTTCGCCCTTGCGGAAATTGCGAATGGCTTCTTCGCCCGGCGTCATCCATGAGATGTCGGACAGGTGAACCAGGCCATCGATATCGCCTTCCAGCCCGATGAAGATGCCGAAGTCGGTGATCGACTTGATCGTGCCGGAGACCTTGTCGCCCTTGTTGTGCAGGGCTGCAAACGCTTCCCACGGGTTCGGACGGACCTGCTTCATGCCCATCGAGATTCGACGACGTTCGCCGTCAACGTCCAGAACCATGACCTCGACTTCCTCGCCGATGTGCACAACCTTGTTCGGATTGACGTTCTTGTTGGTCCAGTCCATTTCGGATACGTGGACAAGACCCTCGACACCATCCTCGATCTCGACAAAGCAGCCGTAGTCGGTGATGTTGGTGACCCGACCGAACAGGCGCGAGCCCGGCGGATAGCGTCGATCGATGTTGTCCCACGGATCTTCGCCAAGCTGCTTGAGTCCCAGGGATACGCGCATGCGCTCGCGGTCGAAACGGAGCACGCGGACTTCCAGCTCGTCGCCAACTTCGACGACTTCCGAAGGATGACGAACGCGCTTCCAGGCCATGTCGGTAATGTGAAGCAGACCATCGATGCCGCCCAGGTCGATAAATGCGCCGTAGTCGGTAAGGTTCTTTACCACACCCTTGACCACTGCGCCTTCCTCGAGCCGGTCGATCAGGTCTTCGCGCTCGGCGGCGAATTCATGTTCCACAACCGCGCGTCGCGAGACCACCAGGTTATTGCGGCGACGATCGAGCTTGATGATCTTGAACTCGAGGTCCTTGCCTTCGAGATAGCTCGGATCGCGGACCGGCCGCACATCGACGAGCGAGCCCGGGAGGAATGCGCGGATGCCGTCGATACTGACGGTGAAGCCACCCTTGACCTTGCCCGAAATCTGGCCGATTACATTTTCCTCGGCCTCGCTGGCCGTTTCCAGCTTGTCCCAGATGCGGGCGCGCTTGGCCTTTTCGCGCGACAGGCGGGTTTCGCCGAAACCGTCCTCCACCGCGTCGAGCGAGACTTCGACTTCATCGCCGACCTCGACTTCGAGTTCGCCGTCGTCGGTCTGGAACTGGTGGATGGGCACGATGCCCTCTGACTTCAGACCGGCATTGACGACAACGACGTCTTCGCGGATTTCGACAACGCGACCGGTGACGATCGCACCCGGGCGAAGTTTGGATTCATCCAGACTCTGTTCAAATAACTCGGCAAAGGATTCGGTCATTGGATTGCGTGCTTCCTGCACGACTGGCGCAGCTGCTGTACTCAAGAGTGGTGTCCCGTTGGTTCTTGTCATCTGCATCCGCAAGGCGAACGCTCGTTAATGGAGTACACCGACAGGCCTTTGAAACGGGCCTTCCGGTGCACGGCTATACGCTACTGTTTTGTGTCTTTTGGAACCAGGCCTCCGAATCGCTCTCGGGCAAGCCCGACCACGCGTTCGATGACCTCGTCCAGCGGCAGACAGGTCGAATCGACCACTACCGCATCGGGGGCGGGCACGGTTGGCGCAACCGATCGTTCACGGTCGCGTTTGTCGCGGGCCTGCATATCCCGAAGAAGACGCGAAAGAATAACACTTTCTCCTTTTTCCTTCAACTGCTTATGACGCCTTTTAGCGCGTTCCTCCACGCCCGCCTCGAGAAAAACCTTCAATTCCGCGTCCGGAAATACAATCGTACCCATATCACGGCCATCGGCTACAAGTCCCGGCCTGGCCCGATAGGCCCGCTGCAGCTCCAGCAGCGCGGTGCGCACGGCGGGGATGGCAGCCACCCGGGAGGCCATCACGCTGACGTCCTCGCCGCGTAGCGAATCGCCGACCTCGCGGTCGTCAAGGAACACGGCAATGCCGTCATCCGCGGCCCGGAACTCGAGATGCAAGTTGCGTGTGAGCTCGACCAGCGCCTGTTCATCATCTGCGGCGACCTCACACGCCAGCGCAGCCAGCGCCACCGACCTGTATACGGCCCCGGAATCGAGCGCGTTCCAGCCAAGACGGCGCGCGACAGCCGCCGAGACCGCGCCCTTCCCGGCGCCCGATGGACCATCGATGGTCAGCACCGGCGGCCTGGATCTTGCTTGCATCAACGCCATTCCAGTTGCGCTCCCAGCGATTCGAGATGTTGGGCGAAGGCCGGATAGCTGGTTCGCATCCATTCCGCACCATCAATCTCCACCGGCCCTTCGGCCACCAGCGCAAGCACGGCCAGGCTCATTGCAATTCGGTGGTCACCCTCGGAGTCGACACGACCGCCCAGAATCCGACCACCGCGAACCGTCGCGCCGTCGGGCCGCTCTTCCACATATGCACCAAGCCGCCTGAGCTGACGGCTCATCACGGCCAGGCGATCGGATTCCTTGACCCGAAGCTCGCCGGCGCCGGAAATCACGGTTTCGCCCCGGGCCGCCGCGCCCATCGCCATGACAAGCGGAAATTCGTCTATCGCAAGCGGCACCCATTCGGCCGGAATGCTGATGCCGACCAATTGCGCCGGACTCGAAACGTCGAGGTTCGCGACCGGTTCGGCGCCCGCAGTGGCATCCGCGATCGAGTGCACCTGGACGGCGCCGGCTGCCATCTGCTCGATGATGCGCAGGAAGCCGTCACGCGTGGGGTTGACGCCCACCGGACCGATATCAACGCGGGAGCCCGGCACCAGGGCCGCCGCGGCGATCATGAACGCGGCCGAAGACAGATCGCCCGGTACTGCGATCCGGGCTGCCTTCGGGCGTACCGGGCCGATCAGCCGAGCCTCGCAATTGCCGCGGTCGACGGCCACACCGAAGGCCGGCAGAAGACGCTCGGTGTGATCGCGTGACACGCCAGGTTCGACAACGCGGGTCTCGCCGGCCGCATTGAGCCCGGCCAGCAGAATGGCCGACTTGACCTGCGCGCTGGCCACCTTCAGCTTGCGATTCAGCGGCTTCAACTGCCGCGGCTCGACAATCAGTGGCGCGTGCCCATCCCGACTTTCGATGCGCGCACCCATGGCGCCGAGGGGTTCGACGATTCGCTGCATGGGCCGGCGCGAGAGCGAGGCATCGCCGATCAATTGCACCCGCGTGCCGAACAAGTCCGGGTGACCGCACAACGCCCCGGTGAGCAAACGCAAGCCGGTACCGGAATTGCCCAGGTCCAGCGGCATCGACGGGGGGGCCAGCCGGCCGCCCTCGATTTGCACTCGACCGCCGTCGCGCGCGACGCGAGCGCCGAGACTGGACATCGCGCCCAGTGTGGCCAGCGTATCTTCGGCCTCGAGGAACCCTTCGATGTACGTCGTGCCCTCGGCCAGGCCGCCGAAGATCGCCGCACGGTGCGACACCGATTTGTCTCCGGGCGGCGCCACCCGGCCGGCCAGCGGAGAAGCGGCAGGATGAATCGTCAGCTTCATGGCGTTCGAATCAAAGCATTTCGCCCAGCGCTTTCAACAAGCGCCGGTTCTGCGCCTCGGTGCCGACAGTGATCCGGAGATAGTTTCCCAGCCCGTAGTTGCCGACCGGCCGCACGATCACCCCTTTGTGCAGCAGTTCTTCATTCAGGTCGGCGCCCAGGCGGTCGAATCGGGCCAGGACGAAATTGGCGACCGACGGAATGACCGCAGCGCCGAGTTCGATCAGACCGTCGCGAAGCTGGACCAGCCCGTCACTGTTCATCTCGCGCGAGCGGCGTATGAAGTCCTGATCGGCCAGCGCGGCGCGCGCCGCTACCAGGGCAAGCGAGTTGACATTGAAGGCCGGCCGCACGCGGTTCAGCAGATCGGCGATACCGGGGTTGGACAACGCGTAACCGACGCGGAGTCCAGCCAGACCGTAGGCCTTGGAAAACGTACGGGTCACGACCAGGTTCGGAAATCGTTCCAGCCACTGGGAAGCGTCTCCGAGTTCGTCCGACTCGGCATATTCGGTGTAGGCCTCGTCAACCACGCAGATCACGTGTCCGGGCAGGGAGGCGAGAAAATCCTGCACCCGCTTGCCATCCAGCCAGGTGCCGGTGGGATTGTTGGGGTTGGCAATCCAGACCATCCGGGTATCGGGCCCCACCCGCTCGTACAGCGCCCTCAGATCATGGCCCAGCGGCATCAATGGATGATCTTCCGGCAGCGCCGGTGCCACTACGGGCTCGGCGCCGACCATTTGCGTGGCGATCGGGTAGACGGCAAAGCAGTATTGGGAAAACAGCGACTGAAGCCCGGGCTGCAAGAACACCTGGGCCAGGAACACCAGCACATCATTGGAACCATTGCCCAGCGTGATGCAATCGGTGGCCACACCATGACGCTCGGCCAGTGCCGATTTCAGGTGGAAACCATTGGCATCCGGGTAAAGCCAGACGTCTTCGAGTGCGGCACGCACGGCCGCCACCGCATCCGGACTTGCGCCCAGCGGATTTTCGTTCGACGCAAGCTTGATCGAATCGCTTACGCCGTATTCCCGCTCGAGTTCGTCGATTGGCTTGCCCGGCGTGTATGGCTTGAGTTCGCGCACGCCGGGAACGGCGAGTTCCGAGTAATCAAGAAATTCCATTTAATCGTTTTCCGCTTTTGGCTCTCGTTGCATCAGCACCTTGACGCCCTTGGCAGCGCTCCAGCCGCGGAACAGGATGCCGTGTACTTGCTCGGAAATCGGCATTTCGACGCCGGCTCTCTCGGCGGCCCGCATTACCTCTTCGGCGGCGTGATAACCCTCGACCACCTGGCCGATGGTCTTCATGGCCTGCTCCGGCGTTTCACCGCGACCGAGCGCCAGGCCGAATTGACGGTTGCGCGAGGCGTCGCCGGTGCATGTCAGCACCAGGTCACCGAGACCGGCCAGGCCCATCAGGGTGCGACCCTCAGCCCCCATTGCTTCGCCCAACCGCATCAGTTCGGCGAGACCGCGGGTAATCAGCGCCGCACGGGTGTTGTTGCCCAATCCCAGACCGTCGGCCATACCGCAGGCGATCGCCAGCACGTTCTTGACCGCTCCGCCGAGTTGAGCACCGACCAGGTCGGCGGTGTAATAGGCCCGGAAGCTGCTGCCGTGCAGCAGCGCCGCCCAGGCTTGACCAAAGTCGGGCTCGGAAGCGCCAACAGTAACTGCAGTCGGCAGGCCCCTGGCCACTTCACCGGCAAACGACGGGCCGGTCACCGCAGCAAGCGGCATCGAGGATCCGAGACGCTCGCGTGCGTACTCCGACAGGAGTCGCCCGGTTCCGGGTTCGAAACCCTTGGTCGCCCAGGCCAGACCCCGCCCGACATCGATATCGTCGGCAATCGTGTCGAGCACGCCGGCAAAAGCCGAACTGGGTACCGCCAACAGAATCCGGTCGGCGCCTTCCAGCGCAACGTCGGTATCCGCCGTCGGAGTGATCGAGCCGGCCAGCGGGCAGCCGGCCAGGTAACGCGCGTTTTCTCCGGACTCGATCATTGCCTCGGCGTGCGAGGCGTCACGAGCCCACAGCTTGACCGAATGCCCGACCCGCGCCAGTTGCATTGCGAGTGCGGTTCCCCAGGAACCGGCGCCCAGAACGGCTATGCGGCTGCCCATTGCCGAAACGCGACTTATTGCGCCGGCGGCTCGCCGGGAACGCCCTCAGGTGAAGCGCCGCCTTGCTGCTGTTCGGCGACGCGCTGGGCGAAGATGGCTTCGAAGTTGATCGGCTGCAGCGGCGGCGTGAAGAATCCACCAGCTGCGATCAGCGTTGCAATCTGGGAGCGCGCATAGGGGTACAGCACGTTCGGGCAGTGAACGTTGATCACATAGGGAAGCTGCTGCTCGCTGAAACCCTGGAGCAAGAAGACGCCGCCGTAATGCACCTCGGCGATGAACGCCGTGTTTTCGCCCTGTTTGGCCGTAACGGTCACCGTCAGCACCACTTCATAGCGACCTTCACCGTGCTGGTTGACCCGCTGTGAGAGATTCATGTTCATGTCCGGCTGACCCTGTGACTGGTCCAGCCCGAGAGCGCCCGGCGCCTCGAACGAGCAGTCCTTCAGAAATACGTGCTGCAGGCTCATCGTGGGCTGCTGCGAATCCTGTCCATTTGTTGCTGCATCGAGCTGTTCTTCAGCCATGTCTATACCTGTTTCATAATCAGTGGTTGGTGGATATGGCGGCGATCGGGCTGTTTTTCACCCGGGCACCGCCGCATGTGAAGCCATTGGAGCCGGACCGGGCAGGCATCATTCCTGCCGCGCTTCGCCCTCGCCTTTTCCGTCGCTCTCGACTGGCTGCGATTCCGGCGAACTGTCCGTTCTGGATTTCTTGCCCTTTTTGCCACGCTTGCCGCCGGCACCCTTGCCGCCAGCGCCTTTGGGCTTGCCTTGCTTGCCGCGCGAGACCGGTTGCTGATCGCTGATCCACTGCGCCAGGCCGCCCCTGAGCAAATTGACGTCCTCGAATCCGAGCTTGGTCAGCCGCGTGGCCATCTGCGGCGAAACCTGGCCGTTCTTGCAATAGACCAGCACCGGGCGATCCGACTTCTTCAGCAACTGACTGTTGCCGGACTCGATCCGCGAAGGCGGCATGTGTTCTGCATTGAGGATATGCCCGTTGGCATAGTCCGTGCTGTTGGAAACATCGACAATCAGCGGGTCGCGCCGGTTTATCAAAAGAATGGCCTGCGTCGTGTCGAGTTCTTTCCAGCGCCGGGTCAGGCGCGCGAACTCGGTTGCGATCAGCGCTGCCAGCACCACGGCGAACGCACCGACCAGGATCGGGTGGTTGGCGATGAACGTGAACAGCTGTTCCATGGTGCGTATTCGATCCGGTTGCGGCAAAACGCGCATTATCACGCATTCTGGCTCGCCCTGCCACACCGTCGCACCCGTGCACGGTCAATCACAGGTTGCATATGGGATAATCGAGATTCGCTTCGAACGGAAGACCCGATGGAACGCCGAACTCCACTCTTGCTGCTGATCCTGGACGGCTGGGGCATGCGCGAAGCTGCCCCGGACAACGCCATCACCGCCGGCGACACGCCGAACTGGGACCGACTCTTGCACGATTGCCCGCACGCCCTGTTGCAGACATCTGGCGAAGCGGTTGGATTGCCGGCCGGCCAGATGGGCAATTCCGAGGTCGGCCACATGAATATCGGCGCAGGCAGAATCGTCTACCAGGAATTGACCCGGATCACCAAGGCGATCGAGGACGGCGAATTCGATGCCAATCCCGCGCTCGTGGACACCATCGATGCGGCCGGCGACGGCACGGTGCACATCATGGGCCTGCTATCTCGAGGCGGTGTGCACAGCCACGAGGATCACTTCCTGGCCACGATCGGGCTGGCGGCCAGGCGCCATCGCGGAGATGTCGCCGTCCACGTATTTCTGGATGGCCGGGATACGCCGCCGCGCAGCGCCCGCGAATCGCTGGAGCTCCTGCAGCGGCGTATCGACGAGCTGGACAATGCTGAAATCGCCTCGGTGACCGGACGTTACTGGGCCATGGATCGCGACCAGCGCTGGGACCGCATCGAACGCGCATGGAAGGCGATCGTCCACGCCCGGGACGGATTCACGGCCAACCGGGCGACCGAAGCGCTGGAAACCGCCTACGCCCGCGACGAGAACGACGAGTTCGTCCAGCCGACCGTGATCGACGGCGGCAAGCCGATCGAAGACGGCGACAGCGCCATCTTCATCAACTTCCGCGCCGACCGGGCGCGCCAGCTCAGTCGCGCGCTCGTCGATCCGGACTTTGACCGGTTCGGCAGCCGCCGACCCGAGCTCGCCGCTTTCGCGACCATGACGCAGTACGACTCCGATCTGGACGCACGGGTGGCCTTTCCGCCGACCCGGATGGAGCACTTGTTCGGGGAGGAACTCGCCGACGCCGGCCTGGCCCAGTTGCGCATTGCCGAAACGGAAAAAATACGCGCATGTGACCTACTTTTTCAACGGTGGTCGCGAGCAGGTTTTCGCGGGCGAGGATCGCAAGCTCATCCCCTCGCCCGACGTCGCCACCTACGACCTCAAGCCGGAAATGAGCGCGCCCGCCTTGACCCGCGAACTGGTCGCCGCAATCGCCAGCGGCAACTGGCCGGTCGTCGTGTGCAACGTCGCCAACCCGGACATGGTAGGCCACTCCGGCATTTTCGACGCAGCGGTCGAGGCGGTCGAGACCGTCGACCGCCTGGTCGGCGAAGTCGAAAAGGCGATTGCCGAGGCCGGCGGCGAAATGCTGATCACTGCCGACCACGGCAACGTCGAGCAGATGTCCGATCCCGAGACCGGTCAGGCGCATACCGCACACACAACGAACCCGGTCCCGCTCGTGTTCGTCGGCCGGCCGGCCCGGCTGGAAGCCGAAGGCAGCCTGCGCGACATCGCGCCGACCATGCTCGACCTGCTCGGGCTGGAGATCCCGGCAGAAATGACCGGCCGGCCGCTGGTTCATCTCGAGCCCGAAGCAGATTCAGTCCAGGCCCGGAGCGGTACTGCCGCCGAAAATGCGACCGGCTGAGGACCGACCCGGTTCTGGCTGCCGGCAGCCGTTTCGGAGCCACGCCCGCGTATCCTGGCCACTCGCTGTTCTTTTCGCACTGCTGGCGCCTGCCGGGACAGGGCTGAACGCGCAGACACCGACTTCCCAAGATGTCCAGGCCGAGCTCGACGCGCTCAAGCAGAATATCCAAAGCATCAGCCGGCGGCTGGAAGCCGAGCGGGCAAAACGCAAAAGCGAACGCGCCGCGCTTGCCCACACCGAGCAGCAACTGGCCCGGATTGCTCTGGAATTACGAAGCACCCGGGCCGACCTGGACCAGGCCCGCGCCAGGCAACGCGAGCTGCAGAACCAGGCGCAAGGGCTCGAAACAGCCGTCGAGGTTCGCCGCCGGGCGCTGGCCGAGCAACTTCAGATGGCCTACCGGGTCGGTCGGCAGTCGCGCCTCAAGGCGCTGTTGAACCAGGAGGATCCGGCCGAGATCAGTCGTGTGCTCGCCCTGCACGGCTATCTCGGACGCGCCCGGCTCGACGCCATCGCGGCACTGGACGAACAATTGCAGCGGCTCGAAGCGGTTCGGGCAGAACAACAGCAGATGGCTGCAAGACTCCAGTCGCTGGCCGCGCGGCAGGCTGCCGCCAAGGTCGGGCAGGACCAGGCGCTGGCGCAACGCCAGGCGGCACTGGACGCGCTGGACAGCAGCATTCGCGATCAGGCCGAGCGCCTGGCCGAGATGCAGGAAGCCGCCGCGCAACTGGAGACGCTTCTGGGCGAACTGGCCAGCGCGCTGGCCGACATCCCGCCCGAAACCGAGATAGAACAATTCGCCGAGCTGCAAGGGCGCTTGCCCATGCCGGTAAATGCTCCGGTGCGCGCCGCCTTTTCCGACACTCGCAGCGGCAACGTGACCTGGCAGGGCTGGCTGATCGAAACGGCGGTCGGGGCCCCTGTGGAGGCGGTGGCCTACGGGCGCGTGGCCTACGCCGACTGGCTGCGCGGCTACGGCATGATGCTGATTGTCGAACATGGAGACGGCTTCATGACGCTATACGGCCAGAACCAGAGCCTGATCGCCGAGGTCGGCGATTGGGTGGCGCCAGGCGACGTCGTCGCTCTGGCCGGCAACACCGGCGGCAACAGCGCGCCCGGCCTGTACTTCCAGATCCGGCACGACGGCCAGCCGGTAGATCCCGCCGCCTGGATCGAGCGCTGAAGCAGCGGCGCCCGGGCGGGCGCCGCTGCTTCAAATCGTTTAGCCGGGGAACCTGATCTACGGGTAAACGTAACTCGCCTGGAGGCCCAGTGGAAGACCGGTCATCCAGTACAGCAGCAGGAAGATGGTCCATCCCACCGCCAGCGCCACCGCGTAGGGCAGCATCATGGAGATCAGCGTTCCGATGCCCGCGCCCTTGAAGTAGCGCTTGCAGAACACGACGATCAGCGGGAAGTACGGCAGCAGCGGGGTGACGATATTGGAGCTGGAATCGCCGACCCTGTAGGCGGCCTGCGTCAATCCCGGCCCGATGCCCAGCTCCATCAGCATGGGCACGAAGATCGGCGCAATGATCAGCCATTTGGCCGAAGCCGAGCCGACGAACAGGTTGACGAACGCGGTCAGGCCGATGATGCCGACGATGGTCAGCTGCGGCGGCATGTCGAATTGCGACAGCCAGGCCGCCCCGTTGACCGCGATCAGGATGCCCAGGTTTGAGCTCGAGAACGCGGCGATGAACTGCGCCGCAAAAAACGCCATTACGATGTAATAACCCATCGACTCCATGGACTTGCTCATACCGGTGATCAGGTCGCGATGACCCTCGATGGTGCCGGCCGCGTAGCCGTAGACCGTGCCGGGAATCAGGAACAGGATGAAGATCAGCGGCACGATG
>Ga0102931_1000590_pt1 | contig 17834 bp, 19 predicted proteins | sample SalPonR1_C_D1_MG_FD_79282 | JGI IMG/M metagenome (GOLD analysis project Ga0102931, IMG submission 79282) | Salt pond soil microbial communities from South San Francisco under conditions of wetland restoration - Salt Pond MetaG R1_C_D1_MG | ecosystem: Environmental > Aquatic > Marine > Intertidal... | reverse complement strand
TTCCTTAGACTCCTCTACCTGCTTATGCATTTTTTCTATGTCCTTGTTTACTGCTTCCACTCTGCACTTTTCCCTTGATACGAGATAAGCCAGACCCACCATTATGATGATATTTGCTATTAGTACTATTTCTGGCATAAGAAAACCCCCTAACCTTTAATTAGTGCTAGTTATTACTGCATTCTAATCACGGTTAAGGGGCGGAGCGTTACTCTCTGTTAAGCCACTGATCTACTTCAATCTCATCAATGAATTTAGTTTCTTGACCCCACAACCTTTTCTGTAGCTCTTCAGTATCACAGGCCTCCTCAAAGTCTCCTTGTTCCACGTAATTATCAAGGGAGCTAAACTTAGCATAATTCCTGACATCCCTTTTTCTACAATTGTTCCTGTTATAGCTTTTCCTTAGTTCCGCCTGTGCCTGTTCTTCAGTCTCGATGTTGTCATCATTCTCCATCAACCACTCTTTAGCATCTGACCCTCTACCATATAGGTAAATGTCAGTGAACTTACTGAGCCACTCAAACTCTTCCTCAGACAACTTATCCAAGTAGTCGTAGTCTATTGCCTCCCTTGCGTCTCTTGATAATCGATGCTTGCTGGACTTCAATAAACTGTATTTCTTTTTACCCTTCATTTTTAACCCCTTATCTTTGTTAAGTATGCTTTCTCGAGTAGCTTACCTGCTGACTTGTAGCCTGGAGCTGTACCAATAATTTTACCTTCAAAATAAACAACCCACTGCTTATTGGATGGGTTAAAAGATACCCCCATGTGCATTCTGATATTAGCTGCATCCTCTGGTTTCTGGAAGTTCTCTACTTCGGCCTTTGTTGCTTTCCTGTAGCTTGTTACCATTCTCTTAGTATATTGGCAAACTTTCTTCCCTGCCTGCTTTACAATGCCTTTGTCTGAAAGCTCTCGTATTCTAGGAGTGGTCTGATGTACCTCTCTCCCTACCAAGGATGCAATCTCTCTAGCTGTTAAATTAGAGTCTACCTGCAATACTGATAGTACCTTGGCTTGTCGCTCACCAAGCTCAGCCTTAATATCCTCAAATGCTTCTAATTGTGTTTCTGTAGTTCTTCTTGACATTGTAAGCTCCTTATGTTATATTATAGAAGAGCGACCAACTCACTCTCTCTATCCTAGTAATGGGGTTCAATTATATACTCCAGACAGTAAAAAAAACCCCACCTGAAAAGATGGGGCAAGGAGCTTTTAGTTACCTATCTATATTATAACACGGTTAATCTCTAAAGTCAAGTGTTTTATTCGTGAATCCCTATTATTATTTCCAAGGCTTTATCTACTTCACCCTTCCCGAAACCCATATTTCTAAGTTCCTTCCTGTTCTTGTTTAGCCTCTTTTTAATCCTCCCCTCCTGCATATCATTTTCGCTGAAATGTATAAATATTATTAGCTCAGCCATCTCTCTCAATAGGCTTCTAACCTTATTAGTTTTCATATCTATCCTCCTGTACCTTTCACTAGTCTAAGTTTAGGTTTACTCTTAGGCTTACTCTCAGGTTTGGTAGCTTCTTTGCCGGTGAGTTTTTTATACTCTTCAACCAGCAGGTTGTGCCTTATTGTGTCCTCTTTAACCTGCTTTCTCAAGAAGTCGATTTCATCCTTTAGACTCTCAAGACGATCTTCCTCAGTAATAGCACGCACTACTGTATCCCCCGTGGCAGGGTTAAACGACTCTAACGCATATCCATCAACGTCCTCATAAACACCCTTCTCAACGCATCTCCTCACCGCCAAGTTAAACCCATCACCATCAAGTTTATTGAAGATGAAGAACCGAAGCTTATGTCTGTACACACTCCAGTATTCATTACCAGTATTCTTCGCCTTTTGTTTATGCATCTTTAGTTTCATACTAACTCCTTATAGACATGGGCATCTAAATGCTCCTGATTTACTCATTCTCTTTAGGTTCTGTGGTGTCAATTCCCAGTCACCTTTACCGCCTTGTGTTTTAGTTACCGTTGGAAAATCTTTTTCCATATCTTCCTTATACTGTTCATCTGCCTTAACCTGCTCTCTATACTCTTTCGTGTCTGGCTCTTCGCCTCCGCCCTCAAAGGCTCTCATTTGCTGCTCGTGGTCAAGATCCTCATCGTAGGGCATTGTATCCCCCTCGACCTTTGAAGGCCGTGACGGGGCTTTAAAGAGCTCTGAGTGGTGTTTCTTGCAGTAGCTCTTTAAATTACCTTTCCTGAACTCCTCAGCACCATACTTACTAGCTACCATTTTCCACAGGGTCTCGAAGTCCTCCACCATGTAAGTGAACAGTACTGCTTCTACCAATGTGCCATCTTTACCTCGGCATTTATCATACTTTTTGTATGGTAGCTTCAGGAATCCACCCTCTCTGACGGCCTGTGAATAGGCATTCTGTATTGTGACTGTGAGTTTCGTTTCCCTGACTACTTGTGGTAACCGAAACAACTTGAAACGATTTATTTCATAGGTTTCATAGTCGTGTTCATCTCTCTCGTCTTCGTCTTTGCGGTGTAGAAATTCTGATTGTAGGACGATGAAGGCTTTAAGCTCGGCAAAGGTACTGATGCTACCGTCGATGTAATCTGATATTAAGTCTGAGTTTGATTTGAGAATATCCCATGGAACTCTTAGGAACATCTTGTCCTTGTTGTTGTGGTTTCTTGTTAGTGATTCCCATTGTACTGGTTTGAGTTTTTTGAAAGTGTTTGGCATAAAAAAATCCCCCTATTTAGGTTTACAGGAAATGGTGTCAGGGTTACTTTGACAACCACCTCCTGTAACCCACCGTCAGGAGGAACGGTCGAGGGTCGGTTGCAATCCTTGCCTCTACAGTGAGTACGGTTAGTATTCAACTGCTACCCTAGTAACAGGGTTCAATCCAACCTTACATCCCACCGTATATTTACAGTGTACCACATCAACATACGTTTGTCAAGTAGTTTTTAGCATCATACTTCTATTTCTGTAAGTACCTGTTCCCATCTATGTTTCTGAACCCCTTAGAGGGCTCCTGTCCGAGCCTCTGCCTAACCCATATGAAGTATTAATGAATTTACCAAAATATCCAATTTGGGCTATAATACAAGAAGGTTTTACAATATCAGTAGTTATTTGTAACTCTATGGCATCTTTGCCCTTAATATTAAGATCTATATAATCAATAGCTTTACCCCCACAATCCTAAAATTTTAGGATGCTCTGCTTTCCTGTGCTAAAGTGAGTGGCTTTGAAAATACGAAAGTGAACACTTTTGGAATGGGAAATACGAAAGTTAGTGGTTTTGGGTTTGAAAATACGAAAGTTAGTGGTTTTGAAATATAGGATACGAAAGTTAGTGGTTTTGAATACGAAAGTTAGTGGTTTTGAATACGAAAGTTAGTGGTTTTGAATACGAAAGTTAGTGGTTTTGACTTTGTCGCTTTTGCTATTTGTGGTTGCGGTAGTAGAAGTAAATCGTGGTCGAGTGGCCTCACTAAGAACCTCCTTAGAAGCGTTGTAAGAAGCGGGGTAAGAGTCTACACTAAGGGCTTCGCCTAATTTCATATTTTAGGTTGTTTTGGTGTGGGGTTTGGTTTGGCGTGGGGTTTGTACTGTATTCCCTCCCCCGGTACGCTTTGTACTGTACTCCCTGGGTTACCTCTTACTGAAGAACTTCCTGGCAGCAGTATACATATCAACAAGTTCAGTATAGTACTGGATTGCTTGACGTCCAGATGCTGTTTCAGCATACCAAATTGGCTGGTTCAGGGCTCTGGCGAACTTGGGGAGCTCGTTAATATCAACCCCCGCCAAATCACAAGCCTTAGCGTTCCATACTACTGAATCCCTGTTTTTATTTACCTTTCTCTCCATAGAGCTTATCACTTGTCGCTGAATATCCGATAAGGCTTCTGCGTTTTTTAGCTTTTTTACTGTAAGTCCGTGTTCCCGTCTAAGTTTCTCGACCTCTTTAGCGTTCTCCTCAGCAAACTTACATTCAACCTCTATAAAATATTCACGAATCCTCTCTCCAAGCTCTGTATTGGCCATCATGCAAAAATGTTTAGCAATATCAAGGGTTATAATTAAATCCTTAGTAGTTACCCTACCTTGACGCTCCTCATGGAGGAGGAAGTTCAACCCCTCGGAAGCATAGCAGATTTTGCCATTAACTACTTCTTCCAGTGAGTAATGAGGTTTTCCTTTGTACAGTACTGCGTATAAAGGCTTCAAGAGACAGCAGTGCCCCATTTCTGGATGCTCCCGAACCTCAACCAAGTTTCCCATAAAATCTTCAGTATCTGCTAAAGGTAATTTCTTAAATTCTTTCATTATCGTTCTCCTAAACTTTAGGTTTCAAAGCTTCAACAACAGGCTCTAGGTCTCCAGTACTGTTTATCAGGTTGGAGATCTCCAATTCATATGAGAACTGACCTAAAACCCTATCAAAGATCTCCTGTACCCCCTCTTCCATTACAAACATTTTAGGTAGTGCTCTCTGCACCTTATTGAATACATCCAGTCGGTCAAACGACTTTCTTTTTATTACGTCCCCGTCTTTATTCATCTCGTTGGTTTCCATCAGGTCAATCTTCTTAACGCCTAGTAACTGGAGGAACACAGTAAGTTGTCCTGTAATTGTGAGTGAGCTACGTCTCTTACTTAAGGCACTCTGCCACCAGTAGTGCCCATTATGAGCCTTGAATAAGTCAGTTAGTAGGAGCTCCCTACTTGTTATTGCTCTTGGTGTTGCGAAAGCTAGAATACTTAAACCTTCTTTTAGTTTCTTGTTCTCGTTGTACAGTTCCTCTAGTTTATCAAGTAGTTTAGCCCGTCTAACTACATCATAGCCTGTAGTAATTAGTTCCACTGCTTTCCTGTTCATCCAGTACTGTTTGGTAGTTTTACCTGACTTATACTTTTCCTCCAGTACTACATAACTATCTAGATTTATAGAACTGCCCAAATTTGGGTTTTTCAGTTTTCGCATAGTTACAGTTATATCTCTAACCACATGGAAATGTTTTTTCCCACACTCCATCGCAATCATCTTGCTTGAGTACAGGGTCTCTCTGTTTACAACTTTAACCTCTTTCATCATCCACTCCTTTTTGGATTGTAGTTCTAGTGTCCCCCTTGAACACTGCCACTATATGTAGCGTACCATAAGACAATAAGACCTGTCAACCGATTTATATAAAGGAGGGTATACGCATGGAAGAAGTAATGATAATGAATGAAACAGTATTAGCGTTAATCAACAGCGATGAGGGAATTACTCTGGAGGAGGCTAAGTTCCTCATGGACGAGGATCTTGGTATTGATTGGGAGAATTTTTACAAGGAGGCGGAATTTTGATAATACTACCTGACAACGAAATGCACAGGTTTCAAATTAAGAGGCTACAGAAGGAGATTGAAGGACAACTTAAAGAGTGGCGAGACGAGGAGGTATTAAAGGCTACCTACCATACAGTACTGGGAGCCTGGAGTGACCTACTCCACAAGGGCATTGACGATTCTACCCTATACAGGTACAAAGTGGAGCTAGAGAGGAAATATTATGATTGAATATCTAAAAACGAAGATGGGAATCAAACGACCTTACCTCTTCCTTCTCACAATGGCTCTCTGTGGGCTTTTAGGAGCCCTTGGAGGGGGGTTATACTACAGAGGGGAGAGAAACGCCGTGAGAGCCAAATATGAGCTTCTGAGAGAGGAAACGGTTGAACTGAAGATTACCCATGCCCAGGAGGTGTCAGAACTAAGGAAACAACTGAAACAGAGGGTGGTGGAGACAGAAAAGAGGCCAGATGGGACACTGATTACAAAGGAGACTGACACACAGGAGAACCTCCAGGAGAATAAGACCACGGTGGCCAGTATTAATTCCAGTCGGTATAGTCTGGTAGATAGGGAGACCGAAACACAGTACGCCAAGCCTTATCCTTGGGAGCTGGAGTTTAGCTATGGTAAAAGTTTTACCGCAGGGGATACTTATAAATTGGGAGTCAGTAGGGATGTCTTGGAGAGGTTTGAGGTTGGTGGTTTCGTTGAGTATGATGGTAACCTGTGGATCGGGGTTAGTCTCGGCTACAAATTCTGATTGCAGTATAGGCGGTGAGGAGAGAATGGAGGGCTTACACCCCATACTGGTCTCAGGATTGCGTATACTGGCTTGTAAGCATCCCATCACCGTTGTTGAGGGTGTCAGGTCAAAGGAGAGACAAAGAGCCCTCTATGAGGCAGGAAAGAGCTGGACTATGAACAGTAGGCACCTTACGGGCAATGCTGTAGATGACTATTTGGGGACGTGGGAACTGGAGCCCTACGAGAGGCTGTGTGAAAGTTGGAAGAGGATTGAGGATGATGTAGTGTGCGGTTGTGACTGGGCGGTGAAGGATTGTGTGCATTTCGAGATAGTGAAAATACCAGAAAAGTGAAATAGCGTTAGTCTGAGGGACGTACAGCGTTGGTATTAGTCATCAGACTTTCTTTCTTTCTCCTTAGCTTCTAGTTCCTGTAGTTGAACTTCTAGATCTTTTAGTGCTTGTAATGTGGCTAGTTGGCCTTCATGCCATGCCTTACATCCCCTAGCCAGTTCCTCACGATTCCGCATGTCTTCTGGCGTCCGCTTCAACGATGTGTAATCCACCCCAAAGAGTTCCTCCAGGATACTATTTATTGCGACAGGTAGAAACAAACAGAATATTATAGTATACATAATCACCTCCTTACTTGTATACTAGCATACTACTATTAACCCTGTCAAGAAAAACGTAAAAAAAGTCCTATATGGGCAGGAAAGAGCTGGACGGCCTGTTGGAGGGTCAAGTCTTGGTAATAACCTTAACCACAATTGGAATCAGTATCTGTAGTATGATAATAGCCCCAAGCATCCTGTTCAGAAACTTCTCATGGGCGGTTACCTGCCTTTCTATAGTCTCTGACCTCCTTATGTGTATCTCCAACTGGCTGTTGTATACTGCCAACTCCTTTGCGTTCTGGTTGAGAGACTTGTCAATCTCGTTTAGCTTGTTACTGTTCTCTTTGATTGCTTGCTTGACCTCTTTAAGGTCATTCTCTATGTTCATTTCCCACGTCCTCCAAGGATGCCTTCTATTTCTTTCTTCATCTTCCTCATATTAACGGTTTCTTGGTCGGGAGCGGTATTGACAAAGTTCTTTAATGTCTTGTACTCTCTTTGGCTAAAATCTCTGCAATCCTCACCAACTAGAGGGTTAATACTGTAGTCCCCCTCCCGGCCTTCCTCAACTAGTTTGTTCAAGTAGTCTCTTATGATCTTGGCCTTCTGTGGAGATACGTCAATACCCTCTATTTCCTCTCCTGCTCTTCCTTTTGGCTTGTAGACACCTCCTTCACCTCCTACAGTAAAGAGTGGTAGTGCTCCAAGAATACCCTCCACTTCCTCAGGCTCGGCACCGAAGGATGCACATTCCTCCCCGATGCATACTTGCTGGTGGAAAGGGGAGTCAGACTCGCCCTCAGAGAGGGAAAGTCTATTGGGGTTTCTTTTCTTGTACTTGTTCTCGCTCATCTGTTCTTCCTCCTGTTAAGTCTCTTTCTAATGTTCTCGTAGTCAAACTTGCCAGAATCCAGGTCTTCCTTAGTTACTTGGTCTGGAACTTCAATCTTATAGTTTATGCCCTTCCTGCCAGTGACAGGTGATACAATATTCCTATTCCTTGTGATGTCAGACCCCTCATCCCTAACAGGACTACCAGGCAGGTCTTCAGAATCAGGCTTAGGTGGTAGGTCGTACCCCGTACCCCAGAAAGATTCAGGCTCAGGAGCCTCTTCAGGCTTGGCTTCAGGTTCTTGCTTTGTTATAGGGGTTGCCATCCTAGTGGCCTGTTCTATAGTTTCCCTTGGTGCTTGTTTAGCGGCTTCCTGAACTACTTCTGGAACCCTTCTTGAGATTGCCTCTGTGATTTCAGGGATGCTCTTTTTACCAACCATCTTCATGACAGGCTCACCAAGCTTGTCGTACACTCTCAGTAAGTTTAAGGGGGTTGCCAATGCACCAGCCATAGCCCCAAGTGGACCACCAAAGGAAAACCCAACACCACCTCTTGTCGCCATCCGGGCTAGAACTTTTCCCACTTCAGAAGGGCTACCAGCCTTTTCAGATAGTTGGGTTAATAACATGTTGGCTTCTTCAATTTTCTTGAGGTTTTCTGGTTTTGCAAGCTTTTCTGCCGATTCGGCCAATTCATCTACCTTTTCGGTAAAGATCTTCATCACATCACTTTTTCCATTGACTACTTCATCAATCGCAGGGTGAAGTTCAGGGGGATACTTTTGCTTAAAATCCTCTGCTACACGCTTTGCAGGCTCATCCATTTTCTCAGGTATCTTCCTGACTGTTTTAGCGAAATTCTTTATATCCCTACTGAACAGCTTGGCTTCTAAGGAATTAGCCTTACCCTTTAAAGCTTTATTTACATGTGACTTGAGCCCTCCTGTGCCTGTTGTAAGGCTTCCTAGAGCATCTTCGGTAGCCTTGGAGGAAGAGTACAACGCATCTGCAAGGCCAAATTCAGTACTGCTTTTTAGTCTATTGTCTACAACATCCCTAACAGCTGACAGTTCATTGGCTGTTTCGTAGGGAATTGATGGCTTGTTTAGTTCCTTGTCAATAGCTTTTCTAACTTGGTGGAGGTCACCTACAGTTTCAACTTTATCAGGGATATTCTTTTTTACTGTGTTAGGGAGAATAGCTTTGAAGTCAGGCATTCCCACTTCGTCTAACATGTCCTTACCTACCGACGCATAAGATGAAGATGCCTCGTCAGCCATAATTTCTGACAAGTTGCTTACATTTTTCATAGAGTCTGATGCTTGGGTAGAGGCTTCTTTAAGTGCTGCTTCACTCTCAGTAAACTTTCCCGGGGTCTTTAGCATCTTCTTTGCTGTCTGGAAACCTTCCTCATCAAGTCCAGTAAGAACCTTTGTTGCTCCTTTGCCTATCTTGCCTGCCCCTTTTGCTAGTCCAGCCAGTGCAGGAGGAACAGCAGCACTTATAACACCGCCTTTAACCACATCTTCTATAAAGTTTACAGGTTCATCGATTATGTTTGCCTCTGTTGTTCCTGCTCCATAAATAGCACCCTCAACTCCAGCCTGTGCCGCTAAAGCCCCTAGACCTTTACCTGCCGTCAAAGGAGAGGCTGCTAATCCTGTAGCTACGCCGCCTGCCAACTCTCCTCCGTAAGCAGCGACAGGTTCTTCCTCTCTGGCCGTCTCTAATTGCTCTCTTGAAAAGTCTCTTGCTTCTTCGTAGGGGACATCGGATACTGCTGAAGTAACACCCCCAACAAGTTCATCGAAGTAGCCAAAGGTGGCTCCTTGACCTAAGCCTAAGCCAGCAGCCTCTAGAAAGTTAGGTACCATGTCAGGCTGTTCATACTCATAGTCTGGTCTCACTTCCTCAGCTTGTTGTAGACCGTACCCCTTTTTCATAAGGCTTTTGTAGTCTTGGAGCTCTTCACCCTCAAGTATCTCCCCAGCCTTTATCCTGTCTACATATTCTTTAAGTTTCTCGTCCATATTTTTCTCCATTTCTTCTTTGGGCTCCCACCCAGAGTGGTTTACTTTTTACCTATGTTCATCTCTTTGTCAGTCAGTAGTTGAGGTAGGTAAACTTTATAGAGGTCTTGAGGTACTTGGTTGGCTTCAAACATGGGGATGACGCTTTGTCCAATACCCCTCGCCACATCATTAGCAGCCCTTGCAGTAAGCTTAGCCACGCCTAGTATCTCATCCCTCTGCTTCTCAGTAAGTTGCCCTGTACCAACCAGCTCAGAGTACTTAGCCATCATCTTATCAACAAGCCCTCCAATAGTCTTACCTGTCTGGTACTCAGATTCCCTAACCACTGAGGTAGGATCCATTGTCTTAAAGAAAGCAAACACCCTAGCAATATCGCCAGCACTGGATGTCGGGAGACTGGCGAGAGACCGGTAGGCATTAATTACCTTCCTTGACTCCTGTAACTCTTTATCACCTTTCACTGCTTTATTGTATATATCCCATGCCATCTTTTTTTGGTCTTCAGAGGCTTCCTGCATTGCCTTTTGTGCCTCTTCCTGCCTCTTCATGAACTGTTTGTTGGCCTCCTTCTGGAGAGTTAGAGCATTTGAAATTTGGTCTTTAATCATAGGGTAGGTAGTAGAAATTTCCTTAGCTGAGACACTATCAGGTATGTTCACGCCCTGAGACTTAAGAGTCTGCCTCATGAGCTGGGAGACAATAGACTTAGGGTCACTGAACTTGGTCTCGTCTTGGATGGAAGTTTTTAGTTTTTCTAGCTGAGCCTCGTTTTTCTCCACAGCCTGTTTAGCAGCAGTAATATCCACATCAAACATCCGTTCCGCTCTCTGCTCTTTCCTTTGTTCCATCCCTCTTCTGTATTGCTTCTCGTCCTTTGCCATGCCTCTCTGATACTGTTGCTGCTCTTGCTGTATCTCAGCCTGCCTTAAAGTGTCCTCTGTTTGCATAATATCAGACTCTAGGTCTTCCTGAGCCTTAGCCTTCATCATACGCTCTCTAAGCATTTGTTGACGGTTCCTCTCATCCGCTCCTGCTAGTGTGCCTGCAAGTTGCTGGATGGGTTGAGACTTACCGCCTGAAGCAATATCAGAAAGGGATGCCACTAACTGGTAGTCAGCACTCTTATCTTCAGGCAAGTCCTGGAGAGAGACGGGAGCAGTAACACCCATCTCTTCCTGCTCCTTTAACCTTCTTAGCCGCTCTCTTAAAGTTTCATTAAAGTTTTTGTTCGTTTCTACCATTGTTTTTCTCCTTACAGGTACTCTTTATCTAAGTCTACTTCAAAATTATACTCGGTTTCTTGAGGCTCTTGATTTCCTTGCTGCATCCTGTACATGCCGTAAGCAGTAGCACCTTGACCAAGTTTACCAAGAGCATCATACACAGCTTGACCGGACATATCAGGATTAGCTTGATACCTAGCTTGTGGAGCAGCTCCAGCAAGAGTCTGAGCCCTACGCATATCGAAATCCGCTCTCTCTCTTTCCATACGGTCTAACCTGTCTCTCTCTGCCCTGTCAGTGAGGTTCCTTTGTGCAACGTTCTTTTCGTCTACACGTTGTCTTTCTTGAAGGTTTCTTAATTGAGATTGGTTTTGTAGCCCTGCTGCATATCTACGTTGCTCTTGTAACCTTGCGGCCGAACGTCTATTAAAGGCATTCAGGATGTCAGCATTAGTTTTCTCTCTGCCTATTTCTTCACTTCTAATATCACCAGCCATAGAGCCACTCTGGGCTAGAGCCTGTAGCCTTCGTCTTGCAGCATCAGAAGCGGCTTGTTGTTGAGCCTGTGCTAATTGTGAAGTACCCCTCTGAGCTCCAGCCAAACGGGCGGCAAGCTCCAGTCCACTTCCAGCGGCTCCTCTCCTTGCCATTGATTGTAATATTTGCTCGTCTATTCCTCTAGAGGTCTGTAGAGTCCTGTCAACGGCTCTCTGAGCTTCTATTTGTGACTGAACGTCTTCACCCCTGGCTGATTCTAAAAAGTCTCTTAGAACCTGTTTCTGTACCTCTCGTGACTGTTTAGCGTCCTCACTAATTCCTCTTACAAATGTGGGGTCTTGCTCTGCTACATACTGAGCCACTTGAGGTGCGAACTCTCCTACTACTGAGAACTCCTCAGGGGCGAGAGAGCGGTAATTAAAGTTAGGCTGTTGTACTTTATCCAGTAACTCAGCAACCTGTAAAAATCTTTCTCTGGCCGCTTCATTGTTTGCGTTTTGAGCCTGTTCAATCGCCTTGGATTTAGCCTCTGCTGCACTTTTAGTACCAAAGTAACTAGCCAAGCCTGATGCTATTAAACCTCCTCCAATTGCCAGTGCTGTTCCTAATGCCATTATTTATCTCCTTAAATGTTAAAGTCAAACTTAAAGTTTGCGAGAGGGTCAAAGTTAAAGTCCCCAAGCACATCCTGCACAGACTTAGTAGTGGCGTCAACCACCTTGTCATACTCCTTTTTAGTACCCTCATCGAATGCCGGTTGATTTACGGGGTCTTGTGTGTACCTGTACTCCTGAGGGTCAGTAAAGCCTTTATTAGCCGCCTCTTGTTGTTCCTCATACGATTCAAACCCTTGCTGCCTAGCTTCCCTTTCCAAGTCGTTTACTAATTGCTCTTGTTCTCTTTGTTGGATTTCTTTCGCTCTTTCCATTGCCCTCTGTTCTTCAAGCTGTCTTGTCACATTGTCAGACCAAGCTCTCTCAGCCTGTTGTTGTGATTGGTTATACGCTTGTTGTTCAGCCAGTCTTTGAGATAGTCTACTTACTCCTGTATCCCTCACAGTGTCAAACTGGTCTTCTATACCACGCTCTACCTCTGAGAACTGGCCAGGTAACTGCCTAAGGTCATATGAAGTTGTAGCCGCCTGTCTCACATCCGTAGGCCTCTCTGCCATAAGCAATCTATCGAGTAGAGACATACCTTCTGAGTAGGTTTGCCCTGGCCTGTCAGCCACCGCTTGTTGTCTTAGTAACTGTTCTCTACCACCTCTACTAAGGAGAGCTTCAAGGTTACGTGTATTCATATACTGGTCAGTCTCAGCCGATGGTGCGTCGTAATCCATACCCCTGAGATTTGCTATAGCTTGTTCAGTACCAGAGGTATCTATAGAACCAAAAGCTCTTTCTTGTCCCCCGACTGATACAGTTTCCTCAGTAGGAGCTACACTGCCTGCTCCTAGTAAGGCTGAAATATCAGGCATACCGGAAAGAATTTCCTCTTGGTATCTGCCCATCTCTTGCCGGCCTTCCTGTAGCCTTCCTTTACCTTTACCAATCCGCTCTGAAACATCTAATGCTTGAGGAACCCCTGCATTTCTACTTAAATACATTGAAGGGTCGTACCTCTTTATTTGAGTAAAGGCCGCTGGTTTCTCATCGTCAGAACCAAATACATTGGGCATATCACTTGAGCTAATGTTTTTAAGAGATTCTGGTACCATAGATTCAGTATCAATACGCTGACGCTCTGGTCTGTTACCACGTCCAAACATTTCCTGTAAGTTTACTGGCTCCACCTTAGGAAGCCCTTCAGTTAGGTTTTTTTGGACTTGTCCTAAAGATGTTGATGTGACGTTGGAGACAGGAGTGCTACCGGTCAATATACTGTTCAGCTCCTCTTGGTTAGGCTCCTTCAGTACTGGTAGATTGTCATATTCGCTCCGTAAGTCAGACAGTCTCTTTTTTGCAGCTTCCCTTCCAGGAGTACCGGGAGTTAAATAACCATAAACATTTGGTCTAGCACCCCTCAGTGTCTCATCCATCCTAGTAATTTCTCGTTGAAGCTCGTTTGCTTTCCTTTCCTGTTCAACTAAGGGAGCGTATGCTTCGTCGCTTCTACGTAAATATTCCTCTCTTCTTTGGTCTCTTTCATCTTTCTGTTGTGCTAATACTGAATAAGAGGGGTTTTTGAAAGCCTCAAGGCTCCCGTAGTCCCTGACAATCTCATCGTAAATAGGCTTGTAGTGCTCTTTCGCAAAATCAGACCCAATATGTACAGCATCTAGTTGATTTATTTGACTGCTAGAAAAATCCCCTGGTTTATACTTTGCCATTTTATTCTCCTTGTATCACTTCTAAGTTTTCAGGCATAGCTAAATCATCCCCTCCTTCTTCCACTTGGTCAGGCGGTAAGGTGGTTTGCTCAACTGGTAAAGGTTGTGCTACACCGGTTTGTAGTATAGTAGTAAGAACAGGGTCTTGACTATTGACAAGCTCTACATGTTCTTGAATATGCTCAGTTACCCTTGCTATTAAATCTCTAGCCTGTGGGTCAAACCTTAAGGTAGGGTTCTGTAAAAGCTTCCTGTGCTGTAGAATATGGGTAGCGTGGTCGTCAAGTACTGTTGCTATTACGGGGTTTCCATCAGTAAGCATGTTGTTTTCAGCCCTAGACAAGTCCAACTCCTCGCTATTAGATTCTGTCGCACTGTCTACGTTTCCTGTGTTCAGTACATCGAGATACTCTTTAACATTGGTAATAAGACCAGCCCCTAGCAATTCTTGAGCTATTGTAATCCTTCCTGGTAATGTTTGAGCTAGGGGATTTGAGGTTACCATCCTTACTGTGTTTATTGTTCTAAGGTCTTCCCCTTTAAACTCTAATACTTCATAACTGTTGTTAAATCCAGCCACGTCTACTGTTCTCTCTACTGTTACAAACTTCTTGTATATCTTAAGACACTTCAGCATGACCTCTTCTAACATTGATACATATGAATGAATATAGTCAGAGGCATTCTCTACACTGTTTGCCGCCAGAGTTGCAATAGCTACACCAGAAGTAACACCACTAGGGGTTGTACCTCTCAGAACCTCAGAAACGCCGCTCATTTCCTGCATATTCATCTTAAGCATGTTACTGAAGTTGAATAGTTCAGGAGCACTCTGAGCCAATTGTAGGGCTTCAGGCTTGCCTCCACCTTCAGCATTCACGAGAGGGTCATACCCAATGAATCTACATCCTTCAATATCGTTCACATTCAGGTTGTTCCCATTAGGGTTAAGAATGTTCTGAATACCGAAGTTCATTTGGTTGGTTGATATTGCACTGTAGTTTGCGTCAATCATCTCCTGTAGAGGGAGGAGGCTCGTGAACATTGGGTATCCTATTAGGTAGTTAGTCACTTGTACAGGGCAGTAAGGCGTGATAGGTAGGAACTCGTAAAGGTTTATAGTGTCCTCTAGAACTATGCCCCCGCTACAATAAGTAACCACTCTTCCCTGTGGCATACTTGCCGTAGCCTTGTGCATGAACTTGTGGACGTAAATAGTGTCTTCGTCATCGTTTAACTCATCAAGAAGGAAACTGTGGTACGCCTCTTCATCTGCCTGAATGGTTTCCCTAATGGTTGCTACACCAAGTAACTCTTCCTCAAGGTCAGGATATAGGGCTATTAAATCCCACCGATTGGCCTTTTCCCTTATCACAACCCAATCAAGCTCATCCCAGTCGTTTAATCTCTTGTTGTAGTGAATATCCCAAGGAGGTATCACCTTGATTGAAATATCCCCGTCACCAATAACCTCTCCTTGGTCATCTACAGTATAAGCAACACCACCCCCAGGGTTCCATGTTGTGGCGATAAAGGAGGTTCCGAATACAAGTCCTTGTTCTACTGCCTTCTTTGCTTTCCGTTCCAGGTAATGATTCTTTATAATACTATCAGCAACTGCCTTACCAATCTTAGCAGTACTCATAGAGCCACTGTCGTTATTGCTTGTGATTACATCAAAGTTAAGGCGTTGCTTAGTAACAAGGGCTTTAAGCTGGTTAGTGAATGATTGAGCCTGATTGACTCTCATATCAACCATTTCACCCTGTTCCCCTGAGTACTGTAGCCCGTCATTTGAGAGGTTGTCCAGAAAGTCGGCGTAGAACCCTCTATAGTTCCTACTCCACAGCTGTGTCAATTGTTGGTTAGATACTACAGAGTCGATAGAAAAAGCGTTACTTAGCTCCTCCACCAGCTCCTCTACCTCTTGTTGTGCAAAATAAATTGATTTCATTGTCTTCTCCTATATTTATTCAGTCTATATACGGTTTAGGGGTCAGTCTCTAGTATTCTTAGAGCTCACCCCTCGTATGTCTAAGGAAACGCTTTGTATCTCGAATAGTTCACAAGGTTGGTTATGGATGATGGTTGACTTTAGCCATGTAAACCTGGATACTTCCCTTGGTAGGTATTTTTTGATTATCTTACTTGACTGAGTATTAAAGGGAACATTCAGAGAGTCTTCATTACCCCATCCATCTACTCCCCAAGGAAAGTTACCCCAACCACTTGTAGAGGTATCCACGTAAGGGACACTTGATACTGAACCACTGTTGTTGGTTACAAACTCAAAGTTAAGGCCGGATATTTGTCCGTTTCTAAAGGCAACTTCTATATTGGAGGCAAACTTACTTGTCCCTGCTTGTCCCATAGTCATAGGAGCTGTTTGGATCTCACTTCTGATTGGGGTGTGGATGGCTATGGTATTGCCTGCCTCAAAGTCGTAATTCCAGTCTAGGAGGGTTACAGTATACTCGCCGGATGTCTCATTCTCCACTACACTACTAATCCTGTAGATTAGGTCGTCGTACACTACTGAATGGCCTGCCTCTGGGACGTAGCCTGAAGTTACAGTATTGATTACAAACTCGGTAGGGCTGGCTACTGATACCACATTTGCGGTATAGTCATCCTCTGAGAAGTCGGTAAGCTTCCTGTCCTTCCTTTCCTTCCTAAGCTCTCCATTATCCTTTAACAGATACTGAACATCCCCTATAGTGACCTCACTGTCTGCATATATAGTGTCCCACTCACTCCACGCTTGAGTCAAGTAGTTAAAGACGTAAGTGACTTTAGATTCTGTATCCCTTGAATCAGGGTTAAGCATAGTAATGTGGTAGTTCCTGTCAGACTCCTGAGACCATCCTACTGCATTCTCTATACCATCTCTTACAAGAGAACTGTTAATAGCCTTTTCTATAGGTCTTGAGATTATCTTTATGTTGTTGTCACTTACCGCTACAATACCTTGATTAGAGAGCATGTAAGCCCTATTACCTAACAGAGATACACTATTTTGAGCAATACAGCTTACTGTAGTATCCATGGTAAACAAGGTAAAGTCATTCCTCGTGTTCCCATTAATCCTATAGGTAGCTTTGTCAGTCAGAACAATAAGGCTGTCTCTCAAGGCTACTAACCGCTGTATAGACTCTTCCTTGGAGGCAACATCAATAAAGGAGGTGTTAGGAACAGCTTCGGGTTCTTGGAACTTGGAGATATAGATCCTGTTTGGTGTGTCTTCTTGCTCAGATAATAGAGAATCATCAGTAGGGAGTTCAGGATTGAAGCTGGAGCCTGCTGTTGTGGTGTTTGCTTTCACGCTAAACTCATTGTCAAAGGTTTTAGCCTTGAATAACATTTTGCCTGGTAAGTCAATGTATCCGCTCACATACTCAGCTGTGACGGTTGCAGTGGACGACCTGTTTATTACTCTACAAAGGGATCTTGCCGTAGCGTCTAAGTTCTGTGCGGTGGTTCCGCTCTTATCTAATAGGAACTCGTTGTTTGAGGCATCTTCTGTGCTCTTGGCTGTAAAGACAATCCCATCAATGGTAATGGTGTCATTTACTGCAAGAGTGGTTACAGTAACTAAGTCAATAGCAATCTCATGGCGTTTGAGGGTATTGGCGTAAAACAAGTGGTTCTTAAAAGCCGCTATATCCTCACACTGAGGAGGTCTATTATTTGCATTCAGGATACCTTCCCCGCTATTAGGGTTGGTGTAACAATAGGCTCCCTTTAGAAGGTCACTTACATCATCAACCAAGGTTACATATCCCTGGCTTATCTCTGTAGTGTTAAAGTTAGACTCGAAGACAAGTTGGAGGTCTTCAGTAGGGGTTATGTTCTCACCAGCACTTTGACTTGACCTGTATACTTGATAGAAGTACTCAGTACTCATCTGATCTGTTACCGTGAACTCTACAACTATGTTCTTGTAAACGCCATAGTCAAGAGTTGCCAGGGTTCCGGAAGGTGTCCTTGAGAGGTCAAACTCGAAAGTATTTGCATCTACAACAGTTACTTGCCTCTCTCCGTCTATGTTTGTTACTGTATTTCCACTGGCATCTTCAGCATTCTTAACAAGTACAGTATCTAAAGTAGATAAGCCATGACTAGGGCTTGTTACCGTTACTGTTCCTGTACTCTCACTTGCTGCCAGGTCTTTTAGTAAAGGGTTTGAAATAAATGCAGCGGCACTCGGAGCGCTTAATACC
>Ga0102931_1000580_pt1 | contig 17944 bp, 9 predicted proteins | sample SalPonR1_C_D1_MG_FD_79282 | JGI IMG/M metagenome (GOLD analysis project Ga0102931, IMG submission 79282) | Salt pond soil microbial communities from South San Francisco under conditions of wetland restoration - Salt Pond MetaG R1_C_D1_MG | ecosystem: Environmental > Aquatic > Marine > Intertidal... | reverse complement strand
TTGCCATTAATTGAGATTGGATTGAATAATATCTGCTATTAAATCACTGTAATCTGCAATAGTTGGATGTTCAAACAATTCGCGCAATGGGATTTCTAGTCCAAGTTTTTCTTCAATGCGTGATGTTATACGAATGGCTGCCAATGAGTTCCCTCCAAGAGACAAAAAGTTATCAAACACACCAATTTTATTGATTTGAAGGATTTCTTGCCAGATTTGAGCAATTAACTCCTCTAAGTCATTTCTTGGAGCTTGATATGCACTGCTATTAGTGAATTGTGAGTTAGGGTCGGGAAGTTTGGCTTTATCCACTTTTCCGTTCTCTGTAATCGGTATCTCTTCTAAATGAATAAAACGGTTTGGGATCATGTAAGAGGGTAACAAACTTTTTAATTCGTTTCGTAGTTTTTTATCATCTAAATATTTTCCAGTGTAGTAGACCACAATTCCTTTGGAGAGGAGTGATTCATCAAAATTGTACCCAATTTCATCCATCATTTGAAACACCTTTTTTTCCTGAATCTCTTCATTAATTTCCTCAATAGATTCTTCTCTGGTTTTATGTCCGATTCTTACATCCCAACTGTAAGGAAATGCATAATTACTATACCCCTCCTTTTTTTTATGGACATAAATTCCCAGTTGATTAATGAGACAGTTTGTGCTTCTTCCGGTATCTGTAGGCCGTTTCCACTCCAATGTTTGATCTAAATAATCATACATTTCTGCCAGGCTACTGTCGCAAAAACGATAAAAATCTACAAATTCAACTTTCTCAAACACCTCATCTGACTCAAAAATGGATACGTCAAGGTGCTCCGAAACAGCATCATTAATTCGATGGTACTCTTTACGAGCTTCTAAAATAATTTCATCGATATTTTCGATACTTGTATTACTTTTAAAAAGTTCTTCACTTAATCTGGTTTCGAAAAACTGTCCTCTGGACAAACCTGTAACGATTACAGGTATATTTTTATCTAAAGCGACGTGTGTACTCAATGTGTAAATTGCCTTAAAACAGCCATTACAAACATTACTGTGACGCTTCAAGCTGTCGACAAAAATTTCATTCATTGCTTCCGTCGAGTCAATTAATAGATCCACATTTAGATCATTACAGATTTTACGCGCATTATCCAGAGCTTCTTGAGAAATATATCCGTTATCAAAGTTGTAGGCTAATACGTGAAATCCCAGTTCCTTCAGCTTTGCTAAAGCATATGTACTATCTTTACCACCACTCAGAAGCATCATACAATCATACTCACTATTCTTCTGTTTTCGACTCTCAATCAAATCCTTAAGCTCGTCCAAGCTTCTGAAATAGTGTTCTACTTGAGCCTGGTAGTTATCAAAATTTTGACATAAAGAGCATACCCCTTCTTCATTATATTTAATCGAGGGATAATTAGACGGTAAACCACATGATGTACAATAAAATAGGTTTTCGGCTTTATTTCGAATATCGTTATCCCAAACCATTGCTACGGTTTGTTCGGATTTGGTGAGTTTCGCAACAGCTTTTTCTATCTCTCCGAGTTCTATACGATAACCGTTTAGTTTTACCTGATCATCTTTTCTGCCTAAAAACTCAAATTGACCCTGTTCGTTAATACGTGCAAAATCCCCGGTTTTATATAATCTTTGATGTGGAAACAGCTCATGGGAAATGAATTTTTGTTGGGTCAGTGTCTCATTTTTTAGATATCCTTTTGCAACACCGTAGCCAAGCAGGTAGATTTCACCAACTGTGTTAGGCAATACGGGTTGTTTTTCATCGTTCAGCAGTACGGAATGCATATTTCGGATCGGTTTCCCGATAGGAACATTCCCCGTTTTATCCATTTCTTTTTCAAACCGGTGTACAATACATCCTACCGCTGCCTCTGTAGGACCATACTCATTGTAGATGTAAAAGTCATCATTATAATTTTCCTGCAAATACCTGGCCAGGTCTGATGAAAATGATTCTCCGCCCACAATGAGAACCTTAAGGTTTGAATTTGACCGCAAATAATTTTTTACTAGCTGTAAATGGGTGGGTGTTGCTTTGATTAAATTGAGATTCTGATTATTAAAAACCGATTTCAAATCAATGATCCCACTGTTGTCATTCTCCGGATAGATCGTACACGTTCCCCCTGAAATCAACGGTAAGAACAGAGAGGTGAGAGTTAAATCAAAACCAACAGAGGTGAACAATGGTGCGTAAACGGGACTTTTTTTTAGATAATAATCATTCGCCCAAAAGATATAATTTGCAAAAGATTGATGACTGAGCTCTACCCCTTTCGGTTCTCCGGTACTTCCTGATGTAAAAATGACATACATTGAGTCATCAGAATGGATTTCCTGCTTCTTAAAATTCGATAAATGTAGCTCATTAATCTCTTGCATCGAGACAGAATCTATACTGAGGGCTGCATCTGTATTTTCTTTTATATATTCTGTTCTTTTTATCGGTGAAGTGATTGGGACGGGGACTGCACAATTGTTGTTTAGTAGTACGCCAATAAAGGCAGCTATGTAGTCTACACTTCTGGGTAAATTGAGAACAACTTTTTCTTTAGGTTTTACGTCTTTTGCTTGCAAATATGCTGCTACTCGAGATGCTTTTTTAAATAAGTCAAGATAGGTCAGTTCGATCCCTTCTTGCCGGGCTGCAATTCTTTGAGGATTTATATCTACCTGATGAAGAAACGCTTTTCTCACATCTCCCTCAAATTCAGTATTAGAATAGGAGAGAAGACTATCTATTTTGGGGTTTATTTGTATATCAGTAAGAAGCTGTGAAGGGTTTCCTGTCAACTCTTCTAATGTCGCAATTAGATAGGTAATAAAATCTGAGCGGTTCCTCTTTGTAAAATATTGATCATTAAAATCTATGCAGAGGTGAAAATTGCCCGTTTTGTTTAAGTCATGAACTTGTATACGAATTTGATCTGTTTGGTCAATAAATCCGTTGCCCATCCATAATGACTGAAAATCGATGCCGTTGAAGGAGTCGAAGGACTTATTTATATAATTCAGAATAATATTGAAACTGCTCCTGATTTTGGCATTTGCAGCACCGGGTCTTGCATATTTGAATAATTCGATGACTTCATTTTGTACCTTTTTATGGAGCGTTCGAAAACTCTCTTCCTTACTAATGGTGATATTAACCGGGAAAAAATCCAGAAATAACCCGGCAGTATTTTTAAAATCAGGTTTAACTCTGCTGTGAATTGGGGTTCCGATTCTCAGATCTCTGACTGATGATATTTTAAAGACTACAGAAAATATTGCAGTCATAAACAACTGATAAAAGGATAAATCTTTAGTTAAACTCTTAAATTCTTGATGTTCTGTCAGTGCAGAAAGTTTTTGACTGAGATTATTACCTAAATCGATATGTTCTCTTGTGCAGCTGCTCTCTTTGTTTGTCTGTAGAGGGAATAACTCAATCCGTTTTAAGGGTTCAGATTTTTTCTCCCAATATTCTAAAAACTTTTTGTTGTCCTCATTTTGCTCGAATATTATGTAATCTTCATAATGTGTTGATGTATTCTCATCTTTTTCGTTGAAATAGAAAGACTTTAAATCATTAAAATAGAGTGTAAATGACCAAGCATCTGTAATGATATGATGAACATTGAAAAACCAAATACTTTCATTTTCACCTTGTAACAAAACGGAGTCATAGCACTTTTTTTCAAGTTCAATTTTTTGCATGGCACGATGGTGCAACCAATGCTTAATTTCGGTATCTGTCCATTTAGTGATATCGACTACTTCATGAATTTCCGGCTGATAATCCGACAGATACTGGACAGGCTTATCTTTTTGTTCAATGAAAACCGTTCTAAGTGATGGGCGGGCCTTCAAGAGTTTATTAAACGCATCGTTGAACGTCTTGGCATCTAACGTTTGATGAAAATTAAATGTAAAAACTACATTATAAATTGGCAGATCCGGCTGCATTTTTTGCCCTAACCAGATCAACAATTGCTGAGATGTAAGAGTGGATCTATTTTTTGTCAATCTTGTTTTGTCTTTAAATATTGTTCTATCGCATTCAGGTTTATAAAATTTTCAATGACCATCTCACCGGGTGGTATTTTCACGTCTGCTTCCTCTTCAATGAAAGCGACCAGTTTCATAATTCCTATGGAATCGATAATACCTGAACCAAGAAGATCATCATCATTAGAAATAGAAAGGGTGGGGTCTCCTGCAAGTTCTGATTGTATATATTTCTTAATTTTTTGAATCATAAATGGATCGTATGTTTTCTGTAAGCTTCTTGTAATCTACTTTTCCAGCCGATGTTCTGGGAAGCTTCTTTGTTTCTAAAATTAATTTTGGAACTGAATATTTGGGTAATGATTTCCGAAGTTTTTTTTCCAATTCTTCAAGCTTAGCTTCTGACTTTAAAACAACAGAGGCAAATATTTCATTTATTCCGTTGAATGTATGAGTGTAACAGGCAGTTTGCTCTGCTTCATCAAACTTTAAAATGGTCTGTTCAATTTCATTAAGCTCAATCCTGTGGCCCCTTGATTTTATTTGTCTGTCTTTTCGCCCTATAAAATAAATTAAACCATCTTTATCCTCTCTAACAAGATCACCGGTCTTATAAAACTTTTTTTTCAAAGACGATCTACTTTCAATGTTTAGAATTGAACTTTGGGTGCGTTCTGGATTATTCCAGTATCCTGCCATCATTGTAGATGAATGAATCAGTAATTCTCCCACTTCGCCTTGTTGAACTTCTTGTTTTTCCTCATTTAAGATAAGATAATCGGTGTCATTCCAAACAACACCCAAGGGTAGCGATTCAAACTTATCTACCTTTCCTTGCTGGTTAAAGTATGTACATTGATTTACTTCAGCCGGGCCGTATACATTTGAGAAAAATGCATTCGGGCATTGTTGCATGAACTGATTTAACTGATGAACTGGAATCGGCTCACCACCAAATAATACCCACCGTATAGAGGAAAAGTCTCTGTTAATTAGATCTCCTCTTTCAACTAATTGTTGGAGAACCAATGGAACCGAATACCATATCGTAATTTTATTTTTCTCAATCAACTTGCTCAGGCTTGCAGGAAATGCAGAATATTGCTTTTCTAAGATAATGCATTTTGCGCCTGCAAGAGGGGCTGTAAGGTAACCTAATGTACACATATCAAAATGCAGTGGAGAATGATTCACTATTACGTCTTCATCCGTAATATCATATAAATCCCTGCTCAGTTTAGCATAACTTAATCCACTATAATGTGTATGCATGATTCCTTTGGGAAAGCCTGTAGTTCCGGATGTATACATGATATATGCCAGATCACTGCTCAGAATTTTTTTCTCAGGCAAATGATCTTGAAAGTTGTTCAAATTTTCCCAGGCTAGAAAAACATGAGGACTTTGGTTTGATTGCATGCCTAAGATCACAAGTTTTGTGGAAATGAGTTTAAAGACAGGTTGCAGATCTTTTGCAAGACGTTCTTCTGTAATAATGTGCTTAATATTACAGTCTTCAAGAATATAATGAATTCGCTCAATCGGAGCATCAACATCTATAGGTACAAATGTGCCACCAGCTTTTAAAATACCATGAACAGCTAAGGCACTTTTTACATTTCGGTTTAGAAACACACCTACTCGATCCCCCTTTTTCAAACCGTTGTCTATCAAAAAGTGTGCAATTTGATTGGTTTTTCGGTCAGCCTCAGAATAAGTGATGGACTCACTTCCAGATTGAAAAGCTATATTGTACGGCAATCGAAGAGCCGATTGAGTGATTATTTGACTAATCGTGTAAATCATCTGCTAGATTAACATTTTAGCTATGATATTCTTCTGAATATCGGAGGTACCCGCTAAAATTACAGATCCTACTACGTCTCTAAGGTTTCTTTCAATTTCAAACTCGGTGACATACCCCTTTGCACCAAAAATTCGAATCAAATCCAAGCTATTTGAAATTGCAGATTCACTCAAATGTAATTTCAATAATGCGGTATCCATGGGCACAGATTTACCTTCTGCTTTTAACCAGACTAGTTTATGGAGTAATAACCGGGAAGTTTCAAGGCGTAATTTCATCTCTGCAATTCGATGACTCACCGCCTGAAAATCAGCGATAGGTTTTCCAAACTGTTTGCGCTCTCTAGCATAGTAGACAGCTTTCTCAATCTGGCGCTCCATTGCTCCAATTATAGAAGACATAATAAAGCAGCGATCGTATTCCAATGAATAATTTGAGATACTCATACCCGCTCCTTCTTCACCAATTCTATTTTCAACGGGTATCTTACAGTTTTTAAATTGAATTGAGCCAAACGGGGCTGTACGCATTCCCATTTTTTCTTGGTTCAAAGAAGCGTTAAACCCATCAAATTCACTCTCGACAATAAAAGCTGAAACGCCCCATTTTCCCACTTTCGGGTCTGTCAATGCAAATACTAAGGCTATATCTGCATTCGGAGCTAATGTCACCCAGACCTTTTTCCCATTTATAACATAAAAATCACCCTCACGATTGGCTGTCGTTTGCATGTTAAATACATCGGAGCCGGATTCCTCTTCTGACAAAGCATGACACCCAATCCAGGAGCCATTACTTAGCTTTGGCAGGTATTTCTTTTTTTGTGTTTCGGTTCCAAACTCTGTGATCGTCATCATCACAGACCACATGTGAGCATTCAGAGTTAATCCCAGGCCGTTGTCGGAACAACCATAACCAAGCCCAATCATAGCCAATACAGCTTTCTGCAAATTTATATTTTCAAAGGTGCCTCCATATTTCGCAGGCGCTGCTAAACCTTGGATGCCAAAATCAGCACATTTTTGCCACAAATCAGCAGCAAAAATACTATTGTGATCACGCTCCTGAACGTTGTCGTTTAAGTTATTTTCTGCAAACTTTTTAACTTTCTGCTGATATTTTAAGTAATCAGAGGGAAAATCAAAATTCATACCTTCACATCTACTTTTAAAAATTCATATGGATTTTTTGCATCATCGGGTACATACTCTATTTGTACAAGTTCGCCGACATCATGTTTTTTTGCTAATTCCATAAATAAGTTGAAAACTACCATATCCTCTAATGCCCAACCTGTTGAATCAAAAACTGAAATTTGGTTTCGATATATTTCGTGTTGTAAGGGATATTGCACAACTTGATAAAGTTCAGGGCCGATATATCCCTTTAAAAGTTGTTGACACTCACCTTCCTGCAAAGCTTGCTCAAGAAAATCAGGACATACAAATGCATCTTTAAGCAGCTCAACGGGTAATTCTACTTTTCCGGGAAAATCTGATCCTACTGCATTAATATGTAAATGATTTTTTGTTTTCAGATCTTTGAAAAGAGGCCCCTTACCAATACCTATAGATGTTTGACTGCAAATGACATCACTGTCATTCACGATTTCCTGAACGGAAGAGTCGATGATCTGGCAATTTATGTTCAAAGATTCTATGCGATTTTTAAAGTTCGATTGGGAGGTTGAATCGATATCAGAAATCAACACTCTTTCAATAGGTAAGACCCTGGAAATTGCGTGCAATTGAGTTACGGATTGTGCTCCACACCCGATGAGGCCAAGGGTGCCACTTGTAGAATGTGCCAAATATTTGGTTGCCACAGCAGATGCCGCACCCGTTCTCAAAGCCGTGGGTAAAACACCATCCATCACCCCCTGTAAATGCCCATTAGAAGTATTATAGGAGGAGATGGTAGAAGCGATGGTAGGGAGTTGATACTTAGTTGGATTGTTAGGGTGATAACCGACCAACTTAATAACAATATCCGAACCTGATTGATATATGGGCATCCATTCGACCAGTCCGGGTTCCGGTATATTATAATTAAAACCTGAACGAACGGGAATTTTTAACTGAATATGATCATAGTTGCGAATTTTCATTTCCAGTCTTGAGATGAGTAGATCCATAATCACATCAATACCGACAGTGAGAATCAGCTTTTGGAGATCTTTTTCTTTAAGCAATAAGGTTCGAGGCATTGTATTCGGTTCCTAGTATTATGGATATTTCTTAAACATGCATAACCACCAATTTAATAAAAGAATTCTGATTTGATGAAAAAATCCAATTTAAGGTTTAAATATATAAGAGCTTGGGTATTTAATGATTTAATAATAAGATAAAACTATGCAGTCAGTTGAAATATTTATCTTTAAAATGTTAATTATTTTGGAAACTATATTATGAATATGACCTTGAAAAAGAATTAAGAATATATCATATCCTTGGTCAATTATTGTCTGATAAATTTGATCTGATTGTTAATATGTATACCCATACTAAGAATTGATTCTGCGCAATAACGTAATATTCTCTTTTGTGGCTTCAAAGGAGTTCGATTATCAGTAATTAGGCTTGGTATGGAATGTTGTATAGCCCGAAAGGGTGAACCAATGCGAATTCCGGCGTTGGTCGAACCCATTCGAAAACATTGGCGAAGAGAAGTAATTATATTCAATTCTCAAGTGTCAATTAATGGATTAATGCTGTGGAATCATATCGTTTTGCGCTTACGGGAACGCATCGATAAAGAATTAGCTTTTTTCAGAATATTGCTTTTATAAAGTCGACTAACAATCAAACCAGCCCTTAATGGTTTTAATAAATCCGCAAACATCTATGAAGAGAACAACAATTTTTTACAATAACATAAGGTCAATACTTAAAATGAATAGCTTTAGGAGTCTGTATTTTCTGGCAGTATTCATTTTTGGGATCTCAAACTTGGTCTACAGTCAGAATGTAGGAACATTGACAGGCACTGTGTCATCAGAATTGAATGGTTCTCCTTTGATTGGTGTGAATGTGATTCTTGAAGGGACAGGTTTTGGTACAACAACAAATGAGGATGGCTCTTTTATAATTGCGAATGTGCCACCCGGCAGTTACCAAATTCAATTTAGTTTTATAGGATATCAGCAGAAAACGAGTACAGTGAATGTGAACGCTGGATCAGTGACGAGAGTAGAGATACTTTTGACAGGTCGATCCACTGAAATGCAGGAAATAATTGTCGAGGGCCGTGCTGTGGATTTGATTGGAGTATCAAAATCGGCTAATCAGGGCAAAGTTGGAAGGGCTGAATTTATTACTCGCCCTTTGTTAAGAACGGGTGAGGTGATGGAAACAATCCCGGGTTTAATTGCTTCACAGCACAGCGGGACAGGGAAGGCAAACCAATTTTATTTGAGGGGTTTTAATCTGGATCACGGCACCGATTTTGCAGCATCATTAGAAGGCGTGCCACTTAATTTGCGAACACACGGCCATGGACAGGGTTACCTGGATCTCAATTTATTAATACCTGAATTGGTAAATACAATTGAATTTCGAAAAGGGCCATATTACTCGGAAGTGGGTGATTTTGCTACGTCAGGAAGTGCTGATATAGAATTAGTAAAAGAGGTTCAAGAACCGATTCTGAAAACAGAAGCAGGACTGGATGAATATTATCGTGGCCTCTTTGCAAATTCTTCCAGAATTGGAGATAAAAGTGTTCTATATGCATTGAATGCACAGTACTACAACGGTCCCTTTGATGTTCCTGAAAATACAGCGCAATACAGCGCAATCGTAAAACTTTCCGGCGGCTCTTCCTCAAATGGGTATTCAGTGAGCGCACTAGGGTATACGAGTGACTGGAATTCTAGTGACCAAATTCCGCGAGGAGCAGTTGAAACCGGGTATATATCCAGATTTGGAGTTATCGATTCAACCGCCGGAGGGGAGACGGATCGTTATAAACTGATCGCTAATTGGTGGAATATGAATGATTCATATGGACAAACAAGGGCTACGGTCTATGCCAGCTATTATCGGCTTAATCTGTTTTCGAACTTTACATATTTTTTAAACAATCCTGAACGCGGTGATCAATTTGAGCAAGTGGATCGCAGGTTTTACGGGGGTGCCAGGATCTCTCACGAGTGGTTTACAAGTTGGTTTGACAAACGGACGGTTAATATAGTAGGTGCAGATCTCAGGCACGATCAAATATTTGAAATTGGACTCCACAACACAGAGATGCGTCGTAGATGGAGTACAGTTCGGGATGATGTGATTGGGGAGAGTAGTATCGGCGCTTATTTTGAAAATGAGGTTCAATGGGCAGATAAACTGCAAACTAATATTGGCTTGAGAGCTGACTTTTTCTACTTCGATGTGAATAGTAATATCAATGTGAACTCCGGCAATAAAACTGATATGATACTCAGCCCAAAGTTTAATGTAGTATTGGGCCCTTGGAATGATACAGAATTTTACATCAACACCGGCTTGGGATATCACAGTAATGATGCCCGTGGGACTACTATTCAAGTGGATCCTGTTACAAGAGAAGCAGTGAACGCTGTGGATCCACTAGTGCGATCTCAAGGAGCGGAAGTTGGAGTTCGGACATCTGCTATGGAGGGTCTTCGAAGCAGCCTTACCTTCTTCTATCTTGGATTAGATTCCGAGCTTGTATTTGTTGGAGATGCCGGTGGCACGGAGGCAAGCGACGCAAGTGAACATATTGGATTAGAATGGGCAAATTATTACCGGCCTATCAATTGGCTGCAATTGAATCTGGATGTAGCTTTAACAGAATCTCGCTATCGAAATGTATCTGCAGACAGCGATGAAATACCGAACTCCATCGGTCGGATTATTACCGGGGGAATATCCTTTAATCCAACAGGAGGCTGGTTTAATACGTTTCGTTTACGACATTTTGGACCTCGACCGCTTATTGAAACTGGCGATGTTCGATCAGAGGCGACTACACTGCTGAATTTTAAGACCGGGTATGATTTTGGTAATTTTCAAGTGGATTTGGATATGCTCAATATTTTGAATGCGGCCAGCCCGGACATCAGCTACTATTACACATCAAGGTTTCATGGTGCATCTACGGAAACCAGTGATATACATTTTCACCCGGTCATACCAAGAACTCTTCGAATGTCAATTACTTTGAAGTTTTGATAAAGAGATTTTGTATCATTTTTAAAGTATTAATTTAATAACCTCAAAACATTATTCTGGAATAATCAGACACAAATAGAGATGAACAGCCAGCTTACATTATCAATAAATAATTATTGTTCTGCAGTCTCATAAAAATATTTAAAATTCTGTTATAATGGCTAAAAATGCTCGATTCAATTAACAAATCGTCCTGATTTTACCTATGAGTAAATTATTAAGTCTTCATAATATTCTTAAAATATTCATGTTTACTCAAATGAATTGAAAGTTTTGATTGTAACACATACTATGTCAGCTGTTTTATATAAACAAAAAAGTACTAGTTGATGGTTGTTTTCTAAATGAAGGAAACTACCATTTGCTATTTTCAATAATACCAAGTTTCATACAGTTGTAAGAACTATCATAAACTCAGAACATGAAAAAAATACTGCTCATTTTAAGTCTTTTCTTAATTTCAAATCTTGCTGAAGCACATAATCCGGGTCAAAGCTATCTATATTTTTCAACTTATGAAGATCGCATTGAAGGTGAGTTTCAAGCCAAAGCTGAAGAGTGGAATAATGCTTTGGGCACTAACTTGCCAAAAATCTATACAAAGGATGATTTAGAATCAATTCTCCCTCAGATACATAACTATATCCTTAGGAATGTATCTGTGAACTCTGAACTTGGTGAACATCCTATTATTTTTACTGAACCTGATGTATTAAGTGCTGGTGAATCACTGGGTACCTTTTCAAGAGTTCATTTTAGATTAGATAACGTTACAAAAATTCCAGAGCAGTTAGAAGTAACGTATAATCTGTTTTTTGAAAATAACGATCAACACAGAGGGCTTCTTCTGCAAGCATACAACTGGAAAGCTGGTATAATCAACAACGAGAGTGTTCATTCAGCAATTTTTTCACCGGGTAACACAACTCAAGAACTAGATTTATCCAAAGCCACAACTTGGAACGGTTTTATTTCTATGGTTAAAATGGGTATTTGGCATATCTGGATTGGTATCGATCATATTTTTTTCTTACTGGCTTTAGCTTTACCAGCGGTTGTTACCCGTTTACCGAATCGTAAATCAATCATAGAAATATTCAATCAGTGGAATGGGGTTGAAAAATTTAAACCTGCATTTTGGTATCTTGTAAAAATAGTTACTTTTTTCACCATTGCCCACTCGATAACATTGAGTCTTGCCGCTCTTGGAGTCATTAACCTTGATGCAAGAATAGTAGAATCGATTATTGCACTTTCTATTGCGTTAGCAGCCCTCCATAACATTGTACCAATTTTTAAACAAAAAGAATGGCTAATTGCCTTTGGATTTGGATTATTTCATGGTTTCGGTTTTGCCGGTGTTTTAGCAGATAAAGGGTTGAGTGGGGAGTATATGGCACTAACGTTATTTGGCTTTAATTTTGGCGTTGAGGTTGGTCAATTGTTGATTATACTTTTATTCTTTCCGGTCTTATTTTTTATGAGAAAAACAAAAGTCTACTCCTACTCTGTAGTTTTAGCATCAGCAGCATTGATTTTATTGTCACTAATTTGGACCTACGAAAGATTTTTCGATGTCAATATTCCTATTAGGGCATTTATCGGAATATAATAGCACTGTGCCTTTATGGATAAGTCAAAGCTTTTAGCAAAATGGTTGCAACAAAAAAAAGTTCACTCTGAAGTTCTAGAAAAAAAACCTGAAGACAGTCCAAATCAATTATCGTATGGACAAAGGAGATTGTTTTTCTTACAGCAAGTTTATCCAGATAGTCCGTTTTACAATTATCCGGAATTGTATACACTTCGCGGAAACTGGAATTTAGAGCATTTCAAAAAGTGTATTAGTCAGGTCTGCCAAAACCATGACATTTTTTTCCATAATTTCAAATTAAACAGAGATCATGAACCGGAAATCGTCATTAATCAAGAAAGAGCCCCGGTTCTAATTGAGCATGTTAATCTGTCGGAAATATCTGATGGAGAGACTTCTGATGAGTTTTTACTAAAAAAAGGGAGATATATATTTGACCTTACTGAAGATGTGTTGTTTCGAGTGACTATTCTAACCATATCCGAGACTGAACATCAGGTATTATTTAATCTACATCACATTATTACGGATAAATGGTCAATGAGAATTTTCCGAGAACAATTGTTAGAATTATATGGAAGCCAAACAGGCACATTTCAGTACAATTCACTCCCGGATAACAAATATGATTATTTAGATTTTAGTTATCACCAAAGTAACATCACCATTCCCGAACGAGAAATTGCTTATTGGAAAAATAAGCTCTCCACTCCAGTTATAGAATTACCTCTCCCGGTAGATCAAAAACCTTCAGAAATCACTCACAACGGCAAGTTTAACAAAACAACCCTTCCGCTTGAACTTTCAAAAAAAATAAAGAAATTCACTAAAGATCAGGAAACTACCTTATTTACTTTTTTCTTAGCCGTTTACAGCATTTTATTACATCGATACAGTGGATTAAACACAATTCGAATCGGTACACCTATTAGTAACCGTAATCGAAAAGAATGGGAATCACTCGTAGGCTTTTTTAATGAGACTGTTTTATTGCAAACTCATATTGATGCAAACAGTTCATTTAATGAGTTTTTACAACAAGTTAAGAGAAATATTTTAGAAGCCTTTGATCACAATAAAGTCCCCTATGAAACCGTAGTCGGCCAGTTGTCCACACAAAGAGAGGCACACAAAAACCCGTTATTTCGCACTATGTTTCTCTTCCATCAAAAAGAAGATGAAAAGCAAACTTTGCCAGGTCTACAGATGGAATATGAGACTTTTGATATTGGTGTAGCAAAATTTGATTTAACCATTTATGTTGAAGAAGTAAAAGATTACTTGAGTATAACTTTTGAATATGCTACCGATTTTTTTCAAGATGAGACCATTAATCGAATGCATGTCCATTTTCAAACTCTTTTAAAAGATATTGTTGCCAATACAGACCAAAACCTAAAGGATTTGAATATCCTTTCAGGTGAAGAGATTTCTCAATTTGAAAATTGGAATGAGACAGATTTTGAGGCCAGGCCCATTCTTACAGACAATGCCTTTGAAGATATTGCGCTGAAAAATCCTAACTCAGTGGCCATTACGGATTCAAACGGCAATTTGATGTATCAGGAGTTGAATGAAAGAGCAAATGCTCTGGCAATCGAAATTCATGATCTAGCGAAATCGAACCAACGAATTGGGCTTTTTTTTGGCAGGCAATCTGAAATGGTTATTGCCATGTTGGGAATTCTGAAAAGTGGCTGCAGCTATGTACCACTTGATCCTACCTATCCAAAAGAACGCATTCAATACATCATTGAGGATGCAAATATTGAATTGGTAGTCACTTCGTCAAATCTTATTGATAACTTAGATTTTGATGTCGAAAAAATTAAGATCGAAGATATTAAACCGGCTCCTAATCAACTGTCTGCTAAAAATCATTCTATACATGACGAAGCTTATCTGATTTATACCTCGGGCAGCAGCGGTAATCCTAAAGGAGTAAGCATCTCACACAAGAATTTATTCTATTCTACATTTGCTCGCCCAATATTTTATAAAAATGTAAATCCAACATGTTTCCTTCTGTTCTCTTCTTTCTCTTTTGACAGCTCAATAGCAGGTATCTACTGGACACTTTTAACCGGTGGCAAATTGTTGATTTCCAAAGAACGAGCCGAACAGGACATTCAACAGGTTGCCAAGATGATTGATCAAGAAAAAGTGAGTCATACCCTGCTTTTACCAAGCTTGTACCAGGTTTTACTGCAAGAAACAGACCAAAGCCTTTTGGAGAGTCTAGAGATTGTAATGGTTGCGGGAGAGACATGCTCAACCAGTACAGTTGAACATCATTTCAATCATCTGCCAAATACCAAACTCTACAACGAATATGGGCCTACAGAAACAACTGTGTGGTGCATTGCGCATGAAGTTTCTCAACAAGACACAGTAGATCGAGTGCCCATTGGGCAGCCTGTACCCGGTGCTAAAGCATATATTTTAGACTCGAACCTACAGAGAGTACCCGTGGGCGTGACCGGAGAACTTTATATCGGTGGAGAAGCAGTCTCAAATGGATACATTGGAAAAGCAACTGCCGACAATGATCGGTTTATCGATAACCCGTTTGACAATGGAAAACTCTATAAAACAGGTGATTTAGTATCATACAGAAAAGATGGAAATATTGACTTTTTGGGAAGATTGGACAATCAAATTAAAATTCGTGGGCACCGGGTCGAATTAGAAGAGATTGAACAAGCCCTCAAATCACTAAGTAAGATAAAGCAAGCAACTGTAATTTTCGATGACAGCAGACAACAACTGTTCGCGTTTGTTATTCAGAGTCAAAACTTTGATCTGCAAGAAAATGAGTTGAAAAAAAGTCTGAATAAACTTTTACCAAATTACATGGTACCTGCTTCCATTCTTTTGATCGAAGAATTTCCACGCTTACCAAATGGAAAAATAGATCAAAAGACTCTGATGGATATGATTTTTCAGCCAGATCAAGAGGAAAAAGATGCTGGAGATGAGATACTGACAACCACTGAAAAAGAGCTAATTGATATCTGGAAAGAGATCTTAAATCAGCCAAACATTGAAGTCAATGACAATTTTTTTGCCCTGGGTGGAGATTCGATCAGTAGTATTCGAATGGTTTCAAAGGCTAAAGCAAAAGGTATACATCTTTCGCCAACTCAAATTTTTGAGACACAAACCATTAAAGAGATTTCCTCTTTTTTAATGGATAAAGATAGTCAAGTATTACTACCAGAGACCACTTCAGTAGCTCCACAAACACCGATTCAGCATTGGTTTTTTGAATTTTATACAGCTCATAGTAATCATTGGCACCAAATTTTAGAATTTGAAACGCAAATAAATAAAACAGAAGCAGAGTGGAGGCAACTGTTTAATTCTATTGTTCAAAGACATCAAGCTTTAAGATCCTGTTTTAGAGGTGATGATCAAATTTTTATTAAAAAAAAATCTGCCACTCTTATCAATGATTCCTTTTACTTTTTTCACCAAGGTGACAAGCATGAGCTAACCAAAAAGCTGATCCAACAAACGGATATTTCAGAAGAAAATCTTTTCCAGGTATTAATCCTTTCAGAAAAGCAGATAACCACTGTTCGCTTGATTGCTCATCATCTCATCATCGATATTTTTTCTTTCAATCAAATTATTCAAGAAATCAGTGCGGCACTCTCAAATCAAATGGTTCCGCAAACAAACTATCAATACAGTCAATTCTCCAATTACATTGAAAAACTAAATAGAGAAGGCTTATTTGATGAGGAGTTATCTTTTTGGGAATCACAATACTGTGAAGAGGAATTTTGGGAACGATTCTATCAATCGGACATCAGAGAGAAAAATTTGCATCTCGGAACTATCGCCATAACAGAAGAGAAAACAAGTGAATTAACACGATTTAGTCAAAACTCAGAGTATAAAATGGAAGAAGTCGTTTTAGCTTCTCTGTTATTGGCTATAAATCAAAGTCTAAACATTTCTGAGGTCTTGGTTGGTTTAGAACACAATGGTCGTGAATTACCCAAAAATATATCATTCTCAGATTCCGTTGGTTGGTTCACTTCCTTTTATCCCAGAAAGTTTACATTACAGAAAGGAGAAACCAAGGGGATTCAACTGATCAAAACTCTACGTAAAACACCAAATTTTGGTCTTGGTTTTGGTGTATTGAAATACCTAAAGAAGGAGGAAAGCTTACAAAGATTTAGTCGGTTTCCAATATCTTACAATTACCTTGGCAAGTTAGAAACACAAAAATTTAACCTCATCGATTCCTATCGATACATTTTTGAGGTAGCGAGAAACAAAGAGAGTAAAGTGTTTAGCCCGTTTGATTTTACGGCGGCTATTGCACAGGGTCAATTACAAATTAACTTCCGCCATCCTAAGGAACTTTATTCTTCAAAAAATGCAAAAGAACTACTAAAGAGCGTAAAACAAAATCTGTTCATTGTTTTAGAACAATTAAAGCTGCTTGACGAAAAGGGTGAAGACGATTTAAATGATTTGAGTAATTCTGACCTCAATGAATTATCAAAAATGTTTGAACTGTAATTTTATACTATGACTAAGGCTAAAGTACAAGAGATATTTCCTTTAACCTACAATCAGAAAATTTTACTTTTTCATCATTTGTCAACCAAACAAGACAGTGGAATTATTCAGGTAAAATGTAAAATTGAAGGAAAAATCGACCAGGAAGCGTTTAAAAAAGCTTGGGCTGCAGTGGTCAAAAAATATGATGTATTGCGTACATCCATACAATGGAAAAATTTAAGTAAGCAATTACAAGTAGTTCAACAACACTCTGAAGTAGAAATACGGTGGATAGACTTAGAAGGAGAGACTAATCCAATCGAATTGTTAAGGGAACATGAGTTAAACGATCGCGAAAAACCATTTTCCCTCGATATGGCACCCGTTTCAAGGGTTACAGTTTTTAAATACAATGAAGATCATTATCAGCTTTTATGGACTTGTCATCACATTTTGTTAGATGGATGGTCAAGCAGACTAATCTTACAAGATGTTTTTCAATACTATGATCAAGCAATCAACGGCGAAGAATTGAATATTGATACATCTACGCCCTCAATGATCGCTTATTTAAAAGCCGTAGAGAAACAAACAGAAAATAGTGAGGCTAAACACTTTTGGATAAATCAAATTGATGATAAAATATTTCCAAATAGAATTTCCAGATTTTATGTAGAAAATCAAGCAAAAGATAATTTTAAATCCATCGAGGATTTTATACCTGGGACTGGACTACTGGATTTAGCGAAAGAACACCGTTTGACTTTCACTTCAATAATACAAACGGCATGGCTTCTTACTCTTAAATGGTTTCACCAGAGT
>Ga0102931_1000576_pt1 | contig 18041 bp, 15 predicted proteins | sample SalPonR1_C_D1_MG_FD_79282 | JGI IMG/M metagenome (GOLD analysis project Ga0102931, IMG submission 79282) | Salt pond soil microbial communities from South San Francisco under conditions of wetland restoration - Salt Pond MetaG R1_C_D1_MG | ecosystem: Environmental > Aquatic > Marine > Intertidal... | reverse complement strand
GGCCCTGAAGGGGCCCCATTTTGCTGCAGGACTTGAATGAACTCGCTCAGCGCCAGGACCACCGGATCAGGCAAAGATCACCCCTTGATCTCTTTTCTCTCGCGATCGGCGAGCATCTTTTCCCGCGGAAACCCGGCTATGGTCGCAGTGGTGAGATCATGCTGCGCGGCTTTCAGGGCCTCTTCGGTCTCGAAGAATGCGGTCAGGATCTTGTTCATGTGATTTCCTCCCGATGATTCAAATGACTCCGCCCTTTTCTACAAAACTTAGCAGGCGCCACGCGATATCGAATGCTTTGTCGAGGAAACCCCTGGGAGGGGGTGCACGCAGGTGCCGGCGTCGGCGAGAAGCGGGGTGGGGCCGTCGAAGAGGTGCTTTATGCGGTCGACATTCCGCCGCCCTGGCCCCGGGCGTGTCTGTTGACACGCGGCATATCGCCGACCGCCTCGAGATTCCGATACTGTTGCGCACTTGGCGCCGCCTTTCTGCGCGGGCGTTTGTCCGGCTAGCGCAGCTGAGCGAGAGTTACTGCAAGTCCATCGTGCAGTGATTCGGTTTTGCCGGGCAGCAGGGCCTGGTTGAGCTCGAGTTCGATGCCCGCGTAGCGTGCTCCAAACCGCGCCCGCAGAGCTGAAGTATGGCCGTCGGACGTGCCGCGATAGGGATAGTTGCGCCGCACATGCCAGCCGCGTTCCGCGAGCAGGGATTGCCAACGTGCGCAGAATTCATGCTCAGGGACGCGCGCGGGATCATAGAGCAGGCCGATATCCGCCTTGCGCAGGCGTCCATCGAGCTCGGGCGTGAAACTGTGGAACGACACGTGCCGGACGAGATAACCGGCCGCTATCCAGCGATCCACTTTCTGCGCGACGGCGTCCCGCCACGGGCGCCACCAGCTGGCGATGATTGTTGCTCGCTCGGGGGTTGGCAGTCCGCGGGTGTACTCCGAGAACAGGCGTGGGTGACGCAGAGAGCGATTGATGTCGATAAAAAGGCGCGTGGTCGTGATGGTGAAGACCGCATCGGCGAGCGGTGGCGCCAGTAACTCGCAGGCCTGCAAAGCGCCCGCGTCCCATCCGCGATGCGATGCGAGCACTGCCTCGGCACCCTGGAAAAGGTGCGCGTAGTCATGCGGCACCGTCTGCCCGCCATGCTCACAGGTGAACAACCAGCGCTCGCGCACGGGCGTCACTCCGTTCATCGAAAGGGCGTGTTGTCGGCGAGGCATTGCGCGAGACGACGCCACGTGGACTCGAGGGCACGGCGGTCCGGCGAGGTGCCGACGGATTTCAGCAGCCGCCGCGCGAGCGGGCCGGCTGACAGTATATGCACCAACGTGCTGCGAACTGTGCCGTCCAGGTCCGCGCGGCTGTCTTCGCACAATGTGCGCCACACGGCCCCGGCGGTGGCCGAGCCGGCGCGGATTCCGAGCATGCGCAGGTAGTCCGCGTCAGCGATCCGCGCAGCGTCACCGTCGCGTACCACGGCGAGGAAAATATCGGCGAGCAGGTCTTCCGGCCATTGCCGTTGCACCGCGTAGGGCACGGGATCCTCCGCAACCAGCCGGCGCAGCAGCGCGACGATGGCGGCGATAACCGCGAGATCGGCGGCGGGGCACTCCTGGATGTCGATAATGCGGATCTCGATGGCGTCCCGGTCGAAGCGGGCGATCGCGCCGCGAGAGTTGAGAAACAGCGGATCAAGCAGGCCGTCCGGATCATGCGGCGCGATGTCGGCAGCAATGCGCTCGAACAGCGACTGGTACTCGGCGCGCGAAAACATTGGCTCCGGGATCACTTTGCCGGTCAGCGATGGAATGCGGGCCTGGTTGTGCCGGTAGGTCTCCAGGCGGGCGTCGAGGTAGCCGGTGTAGCGCCCGTCGAGGAACGGCGAACTGGCCGCCAGTGCAGGGATCAGCGGTAGTACCAGCCGAATCGCGGCATGCAGCCGGCCAAACTCCTCGTCGCTGCCGAACGGCAGGTTCAGGTGGGTGCTTTGCAAGTTGGACCAGCCGTGGCCGGCGCAGCCAAAAATGCGATCGTAGGCGGCGTAAACGGTGCCCCCGCCGTGCGCCCAGATGCGAGTTTCCTCGGCCGGGTTCATCAGCGGATGAGCGCCGGTGCCGAGCAGCATCGCGCCATGGGGCTGCAAAAGGCGGTTTGCCTCGAGTACGTCGCCGTGAAACGCGTTATCAAGGGCGACGAGGCCGGGCGCCGGGCCATTGGTCTTGAATTCCACCAGGTGCGCGACGATTTCGTTCGACCAGGCGATCGAGCCGCGCTCGACGTCCTCGACCCAGCGGCTGCCTCCGTCCGCGGCCCGCAACAATTGGTCGGCGATCGGTCGCACCCCCAGGCTGTCGCGGTCGACAATCATGAACTCCATCTCGACGCCGAAGCCTTCGAACAGGCCAAGCGGGGCGGGCGCATTCATTTGTGCTCTCCCTCGCGGCGCGCCTCCACCCTCCTGCGCAGCGCAGCGATGATCGCGTCGTAGAGCGCCATGCCGAGCACCTGGTCCTCGACCCCCGCTTCGATGCTGGGGTTGTCGTTGATCTCAATGACCAAGGGCTTGCCGTCGATTTCTTTGATATCGACGCCATACAAGCCGTCGCCCATCAGCCGCGCCGCCTTCACCGCCACCTGCACGACGGCCGGCGGCGCGTCCGCGACCGCGAAAGTCTCGTACTGGCCCCAGACATCGCTGCGGCGCCGGCTGCCCCAGTTGTAGATCTGCCAGTGTCCCCGCGCCATGAAATACTTGCAGACGAACAACGCTTCGCCCTCCAGCACGCCGATCCGCCAGTCGAATTCCGTAGGCGTATATTCCTGACCAATCACCAGGTCCGATGCCTCCAGCATCTTGTCGGTCAGTGCGAGGTACTCCGGCTCGGTATTCGCCTTGGCGACGCCCTGCGAAAACGAGGAGTCCGGCACCTTCAGAACGCACGGCAGCCCCAGCCGCTCGAGCGCCTCGCGCCGCTGGCCGCGCTGGATGATTTCGGTGCGTGGAATCGCGATCCGCGCGCCCTTGAGCACCTCCGCGAGATAGACTTTGTTCGCGCACCGCAGGATCGAATCCGGGTCGTCAAACACAGCGAGCCCCTCCGCCTGCGCGCGTCTTGAGAAACGCCAGGTGTGATGATTCACGGAGGTAGTCTCGCGGATAAACAGCGCATCGAATTCCGCCAGCCGGGGATAATCGTCACGCCCGATGAATTCGACGCCGAAGCCCTGCCGTCTTGCCGCCTGCACGAAACGGCCAAGGGCCTGTTTGTCGGACGGCGCTTCTCGCTCTTCGGGATTCACCAGGATCGCCAGGTCATAGCGGGATCGATCGCTGCGTTCCGGCGCGTAGCGTTTTCGCTGGAAATAGCGGCTGGCCGCGGCGTGCATGAATTCGAGGTGCGATTCGGGAATCTCGTCCATCGGCATGGCCCGCACGCCGCGCAGGTTCCATTGGTGGCCGCGGCTGAACTTGGCGCGCAGAAACGGCACGGGGAACAGTCGGAACAACGCGCGGGCCAGTGCCTGGTGCTGGACCGCCATGTTCTCGCCGAAGTAGATGGACAACATGAAGTCGTCCGACTTGAGTCGTGCCAGGCTTTTCTGGATGAGTTCCTCGACGTCGGTTGGGATGAAACGCACGAAGCCGGGTGCATTGAGGTCCTGAATGGTGCGGACGTCGGGCAGCACCCGGTGCCCGCGCGCTTCCGCGAGCAGGGAAACGTAGTAGCCTCGTGTCTGGTATCCGTAAGATCGCGCCAGGTTGAACACCCGCACCCCACGGCCCGGCCAGGGTCGCGGGGGTGCCAGGTAATCGCTCACGGAGACGACTTCGGCGTCGTCGCCGGTCAGTGTCCAGGCCTTGGGGTCATCGACGACGATGAGTCGCTTCACGGCAGGGGGTCCTTCGAGATCACGAGCAGATTGGCATCGTAGGTCGTGACGCCGAGCAGGATGGCGCGAATCAGGCGCTCCACGTCGACGTTGTAGTAATGACTGTCATCGGCCAACGGGTTACCAATGAACGGATCGGCTACGCGCACCAGGCCGCCTGCGTGCCCGCAAAGCACGACGAAATGCCCCGTCGGCTCGCCACGCAGGTCGTCATAGATGCTGCGGTTGTCGCCGTTTGTATACTCGCGGCGACTGTCATACAGATAGGTCGCGGAGAGTCCGGTAAGCAACGGCAGACCTGCACCGAAGGGGACGTCGAGTAGTTGCGGCGTGAGGTCGTCAAAGGCGATTTCGCCGCCGAGTTCCAGGAAGCGGATATAGGCTCGGCTGGCCGCGGCGAATTTCTTGCCGGGCTTGAACGCCAGCTGTGCTTCCAGCTTGGCGGCCAGCTCGGCGGGCCCCGCGCCACGCCATGAAGGATCGAAGATCTTCAGGTGGTAGCTGTAGAGGCGCGCATACAGGCCCCGCTTGAGGGCATGGATGCCGAGAAACACCGCCAGCGTGCCGCCCTCCGGCAAGCCGTGGACTTCGCCGATGATCTGCTCGAGCGCCATCGCGCGATCGAGGTTCCGGTAGACGGCCTGCAGGCAGGTGGCACCACAGGTCACATCATCCGGCTGCGGCTGCATGCGGATGTCGAGACAAGGACTACCACTCACGGGAGAAACCTTCGGGGTGCCAGCGGTGCCGCAATATTGCGCCTTTCTCACGGGCCGTCAATGGGTGCTTTCGACGGGCGGTGTCGCGGTACCAGCAGGAAAAATCGGCGCATGGATCGGGATCGAAAGCTCCGGGAAATGCTGGCGCAGGGCGTGTTGGGCCGGTTGCGCGCGACAATAGCTGTCGCGCGCGTGACCGCAGCGACATTCAGCCCCGCATGGCCTGCGGGGGGATCGGACCGTCGAAGAGGTGCTTTATCCGGTCGATACTCCCGCTATGCTCTGCGCAGTTCCGCTTCCAGTTCTTCGAGCGTCTTGTTCTTCGTCTCCGGCACCAGCCAGAGCACCAGCACGAAAAACAGCAGCGCAAAGAGGGCATACCCCAGGAAGGTGCCGGCCGCTCCCGTGTTGCTGAGTTGCCAGGGGAAGATGAACTGCACGCCGAAACTCACCGCACCGTTCACCGTGCCGGTCACGGCCATGGCGACGCCGCGCACCCGATTGGGAAAGATCTCGGGCAGCATGACCCACATCACGGGTCCCAGGGACACGGCAAAGGATGCGACGAAAGCGAGAATGCCAATCAGGACCAGCAACGGATTGATCGAGATGGCCGACTGGATCAACTCGCTCTGCAGGCGGCGGCTATCCTCGGCGCCGAGCGCCTCGACGAGGGCCTGCTTGAAGACCACGTCGTTGTCGTAGTCCACGCCCAGCATCGGCTGCAGCTTCTCCGCGACGTCCGGGTTCTCCAGCCGCACCACCGCGTCCGGCTCCAGCCGATACTCCGCCTGGTGGAAACTCCAGCTGCAGAGCAGCATGCTCAGCAGGATGCCGCCGAGGCCGACGAGGAGGAGTGGTTTTCGACCCATTCGGTCGATGAGCACCATCGACACCAGCGTGAAGATCACGTTGACGATCCCCACCACCACAGCCTGCGCGAACGCGGCATTGGTCCCGATCCCGCTCTGTTCGAAGATGCTCGGAGCGTAGAAGAACACCACGTTGATGCCGGTGATCTGCTGCCCTACCGCCAGCACCAGTCCGACCAGCAGCGAAACCCGGAGCGCCGGGCCGAAAACGGCGCGGATCCGGGCACCGATAGACGGTGTGTCCCCGTGCGCGCTCGCGACGATGTCGGCGACTTCCTCATCCAGTGACTTGTCCAGGGTGAGATGCCGCAGAACCTCGCGACCGCGCTCCTGGTGGCCATTGATGAGCAGCCAGCGGGGGCTCTCGGGCACGAAGAACAGGGCGAGCAACCACAGTCCGGCGGGCAGGATCTCCAGCCCGAGCATCCAGCGCCAGGTGTTGTCGATGATGCCCAGGTCACTGGCCCACGTCGATCCGCTCTCGGCCGCTCCCAACAGGAAATAATTCGCGAAATACGCCGCCGAGAATCCAAGAACGATGTTGAGCTGATTGAAAGACACCAGCCGTCCACGATGTTTCGCGGGGGCGACTTCGGAGATGTACATGGGAGCCAGCGCCAGCGAGGCGAACGCCATCCCGCCCAGGAATCTCGCCGCCACCAGCGTCTCGAAAGACTGGGCCAGGGCAGACGACACCGCAGACAGGAGGTAGAGTGCCGCAACGACCCGCAGCATCGCCCGTCGCCCGTACAGGTCGCTGAGCGGGCCGGCCACGAGCGCGGTGAGGATGCCGCCCAGCGTGGGCGCGCCGACCACGAGCCCCAGTTGGAAATCGCTGAGACCGAACTCCTCGGTGACGAAGCGGATCGCGCCTGAAATGACGGACGCATCGAAGCCGAAGATGAATCCGCCCAGCGAGATGACCAGGGCGAGGCGTATCGTATGGGCTGTGGATTTCTGCATCTCTCGCGCACTTCCGTCGTGAGCCACGCCGAGCGCTGTCGCAGCGCGGGGTACCCCTTAGCTGTGTTTCAGCCGTCCCAGCAACGCCTGCGCCCGCGCCACCGCTTCTTCGCGACGTGCCGGATCGCGGGCGAGGCCTTCCAGTTCGGTCAGGAGCGCATCGACGCCCTGGGGAGTGGATTCGAGGTCCTGCCGGTCGGCGGCGCCGAACAGGTTGATCCATCGTTCCGTCCTGCGCCCGAAACGCACCACTGAATAGAAGCGCTTGCCGCCGTCGTCCCCCGGCACCAGCAGATCGACCAGGGCGGCCAATACCGAAAGCGGGCTGAGCAGCAGGTCGCGCAGGCCGTCGACGAAAAGTTTCGCCTGGAAGACGATGACATCGCGCAGGACCGGAAATCGTCTTCCGCTCATGGGTTTTCCCTTTTTCGTGCAGACAAGGCGTGGGCTGAACTCATTGTAGCCCCGGCGCGCGCCTGGCGTGTCCGGGTGGTTTTGGCACGCCGCCGTTGACGCGGCGGCCCGGACCCGTCGGCGCACGGCTTTACATGGCGGAAGCCGACCACCACACTTTGAGCAGGAAAAAACAGGAAGAACCAGGACCGAGGCCCGGCGCATGGATGTCGAAGTACTTGAAATAAGACAGCACATGGGACGCTTCCCGCCCTTCGAGGAGCTGAGTGACGAGCTGCTGGACGCGGTGGCGGACAGCGTGGACGTCAGCTACTACAAGGCGGGCAGCATGATCATGGAGCTGCACCAGCCCGTGCACGAGCTGCATTTCATTCGCAGCGGCGCCGTGGAGATCTACCGGCGCAGCGGAACCTTATACAACCGTCTCGAGGAAGGGGACATCTACGGCCACTTCAGCCTGTTGCGAAACCACCAGGCGCATTTTTCCGCCAAGGCGATCGAAGACACGCTCATTTACCTCGTCCCGGAATCCATCTTCGAGCGCTTGTGCGCGGAGGACGAGCAGTTCGCTGATTTCGTCGAGTTGGACCAACCGCGCCTCAAGTCCACCGTGGAGAAACACCAGGGCGACACCGGCATGATGACCACGCGGGTGCGCAAGCTGATCACGCGGTCGCCGGTGGTGGTAGACGCCGCCACGCCGGTCCGCGAGGCCGCCCGGCGCATCGGCGAGGCGCACGCCACATCCGTGCTGGTGCTCGGCGAGCCGGACGATCATCCGCAACATAACGTGACGGATGAACACGGCGCGACTCGGCAATTGCTGGGCATACTCACCGACAGCGATTTCCGCAGCCGCGTGGTTGCGGAGGGTCTCGAGGCAGACACGCCGGTGGCCCAGATCATCGAAGGCCCGCCGTTCACAGTGCAATCCGACGAGATCCTGCAGGAAGCCATGCTGCAGATGCTGCGCAGCAATACCCAGCATCTTCCGGTGCTCAACCGGCGCCGCCTGATCGGCGTGCTGCACATCTCCGACATCATCCGCCACCAGACGCACACCAGCCTGTACCTGGTGGAAAGGATCTTTACCCAGACGAGCGCCGCGGCCCTCGGTCGTTTGCTGCCCGACGTTCGCGAAGCTTTCGTGCGCATGGTGGAGGAGGGGGCGAACTCGCAGATGATCGGCAGCGCGCTGTCCACCATTGGTCGAAGCTTCACGCGGCGCCTGTTGGAGCTTGCGGAGGCTGAGATGGGGCCGCCGCCCGTCCCTTACAGCTTCATGGCGCTGGGCTCCATGGCGCGCAATGAGCAGAGCATCGTCACGGACCAGGACAATGCGCTGGTGCTCGATGATCGCTTCGATCCGAAGCTGCACGACGAATATTTCGCGGCGCTGGCAAAGTTCGTCAGCGACGGACTCGCGCTGTGCGGCTACACCTATTGCACCGGCGGGATCATGGGAACGAACCCCCAGTGGCGCCAGCCCTTGCGGGTCTGGAAACAGTATTTCAACGACTGGATCGACAAGCCCACCCCGGAGCGACTGCTGCACAGTTCGATTTTCTTCGACCTCGACAACGTCAGCGGCGAGCCCGGCTTCGTCGTGGAGTTGCAGGACCTGGTGGCCGGCAAGGCGCCGAAGAGCCCGTTGTTCCTCGCCGCCATGGCGCGCAATGCTTCGAACCGGACACCGCCGCTGGGTTTCTTCAGGAACTTCGTGATGGAGAAAGACGGCAAGCAGAACAACACCATCAACGTAAAACGCCGCGGAACGGCGCCGATGACCGACCTCGTGCGCGTGCACGCGCTGGCCTGCGGGTCGACGGCGCAGAACTCCTTCACCCGACTGGACGACATCGCGCAAACCGGCCTGCTGCCGTCGGGCGTCGGCGACCGTATTCGCTATGCCTTCGAGTTCATCTCAATGGTGCGGATCCGGCACCAGGCCATCGACCTGCAGAGAGACCAGCCGCCCACCAACAGCATCGAGCCGGAAAACATCTCGAGGGAAGAGCGCCACAACCTCAAGGATGCCTTCCAGTTGCTCAGCGACGCGCAGAAGTTCCTGCAGTTCCGCTACCCGTTACCCGCGCAGAGGGGATGAGCGAAGCATGATGGGCATTGCGACTGGCCGTAGCGAGCCGCAAGCCTCCTGGCCCGCCTACATGGCGCAGCGCGCCAGGGACGCCCGGGACGAGCGCTTGCGGGCCTATTTCGCGGCGTGGAAGCTGGCGCCGGAGACGCCGCTGGCGGATACGCCCCTGGTCGCGCTGGACGTTGAAACCACCGGCCTGAATGCCAGTCGCCACTCCCTGGTCAGCATCGGCCTGGTGCCGTTCACGCTTGACAGGATCCTGTTTTCACAAAGGCGCCACTGGTTGTTGAGGCCGAGATTTCCGCTGCAGGCGCGTTCGGTGACCCTGCATCACATCACCCATTCCGATCTCGCCAAAGCGCCGGACCTCGGCAAGATACTCGGCGAGGTGCTCGATGGCATGGCCGGGCGGCTGCCGGTGGTGCATTACCGCGCGATCGAGCGTTCTTTCCTGGACTCGGCGCTCCGGTACCGGCTGGACGAGAGCCTGCTTTTCCCGGTGATCGACACGATGGCACTGGAGGCGCGGATATACCGCCAGTCGCTGCTGGCGCGGCTGCGGCGCTGGCTTGGCGGCAAGCCGGTGTCCATACGCATGCAAGAGAGCCGCTCACGCTATGGACTGCCGGTCTACCAGCCGCACCACGCGGTGCTCGACGCGCTCGCGACGGCTGAACTCTTCCAGGCGCAGGTGGCGACGCGCTTCGAGCCCCGGACGCCCATCGGCGATCTCTGGTGCTAGGCGAAGCGGCGGGACGGCTTGCTTGCCGGCCGTCCCGCCGCCCGGTTCAACCCCTGGGTTCGCTCATCAGGCCCTTGAATATGGCGTAACAGCCCACCAGCAGCACGATGGTGAAAGGCAGGCCGGTGGAAACCGCCATGGCCTGCAGGGCGACAAGTCCGCCACCGAGCAGCAGCGCGATGGCGATGCCGCCCTCGATGAAGGCCCAGAAGACGCGCTGCGCCTTCGGCGCGTCCACCTTGCCGCCGGCCGTGATCGTGTCGATCACGAGCGAGCCGGAGTCCGAGGAGGTGATGAAGAACACGATCACCAGCACGATGCCGACGAAGGAGGTGATCTCGGTCAGCGGCAACTCGCCGAGCATCACGAACAATTTCAGTTCAAGCGCGGCCTCCCGCACGCCCTCGAAGCCCGAACCGATGAACTGGTTGATGGCCGTCCCGCCGAAGGCGGTCATCCACAGGACCGAAACGAGCGACGGCACCAGCAGCACGGCCACCAGGAATTCCCGCACCGTGCGGCCGCGGCTGACGCGAGCGATGAACATGCCCACGAAAGGCGACCAGCTGATCCACCAGGCCCAGTAGAACGCCGTCCAGCCCTGGCTGAAGTTGGCGTCTTCGCGGCCAAACGGGTTCGAAAACGCCGGTAGATTGACCACGTAGGCCAACAGGTTCTCGAAGAAACCGGTGAAAATCACCAGCGTGGGGCCCACGAACAACACAAAAACGAGCAGCAGGAAGGCCAGCACCATGTTGACCTCGGATAGCCGTTTCACGCCCTTGTCCACGCCGGCCAGGATCGAGACGGTCGCGATCGAGGTGATGCCAAGGATCAGCAGTACCATCGTGACGTTGCCCGAGGGAAGCCCGAACAGGTATGTGAGCCCGGCCGACGCTTGTGATGCGCCGATGCCCAGCGACGTGGCCAGTCCGAAAAGCGTGGCGAACACTGCAAGCATGTCGATGATGTGACCCGGCCAGCCCCACACGCGCTCGCCCAGCAGCGGGTAGAAGATGGAGCGGATGGTCAGCGGCAGGCCCTTGTTGAAGGAGAACAGCGCCAGCGCCAGGGCCACCACGGCATAGATTGCCCACGGGTGCAGTCCCCAGTGGAAAATGGTGGCGGCCATGCCGAGGCGCGCCGCCGCGTCCACATCGCCGCCGGCGCCGCCCAGCGGCGCCCAGTCGGTGCGCACGCCGTTCTCCATACTGACGCCCCCGAGCGCGGTGTCGAAGTGCGACATGGGCTCCGAGACGCCGTAAAACATCAGGCCGATGCCCATGCCCGCGGCGAACAGCATGGAAAACCAGCCGATGTAGGTGAAATCAGGTTTGGCCTCGGTCCCGCCGATACGCACTTTGCCAAGCGGTGAAACGATCAGGCCGAAGCAGACCAGCACAAAGACATTCCCGGCCAGGATGAAGAACCACGCGAGGTTGGACGTGAGCCAGTCCCGCATCGCGTTGAAGACCGGTTCGATCTCGGTCTGCAGCGCGAGCGTGAGGATCACGAAAAACAGCGTGGCGACCGATGAAATCGCGAAGACCTTGCCATGGATGTCCAGGTTGATGCCGAGCGGGGACGCGGTGACGTTGTCCTGGCCGATCACGTAATCCGTGTCGATCAGGTTGACGGCGCCGTCCGGCGAGGGCACGCCCTCGGCGATTTCCGGCGAATCCGCGGGTGATTCTTGGTGGGGGTTTTTCTCCACGAGGGATACCTCCTTTCTTTGGAGCGAATTCAGTCTCTGGGGCGTACCAGGAACACGGATACAGAGGTGCGGGCGGCAATCTTGTCGCCATGCGAGGGCATGATCGCATCCACCCGGTGGGGCAGGTGGGTCGCCATCAGCACCAGGTCGGCCCCGACCAGGTCCACGGCCTTGACCAGGAAGTCATCCAGGTCCGCGGTCGGGTCGTGACTGACGAACATCTTGGAGGTGGTGGGCTGGCCGTGCGAGGCATGCTGCGCCTCGGCGAACTCGGCCAGCTTTTTCTCGTACTCGGCCGGGTTGTGGGCCACCGGCCCCGGCGTGTTGGCCGTCACGCCGACATAACAGATTTCCGCGTCGTAATGCCGCGCGATGTCCGCCGCGATGGTGAGCGATCGCTCCAGCGCGCCCAGGTGTGCCAAGTCGACGGGAACCATGATCTTGTTGTACACGCCCGTTCACCTCCTATGGCTGATGATTGATTTGCTTGAAGAATCGCGGCGCGGTGTTGTTTTTTTGCGCGGCGAGCCGACTCCCTTAATTAACCTACCATGCCAGGCATCCGAGAGCTAATTCGGGATTGCGAAGCGGGTGTCTGCGGTTCGGAAAAGCGCGGCCCGGCTTGAAGGTGCGCCAGGTTGGATTCCTCGGGACAGGCGCGTGTCGAGCTAGCCGTCGCCGAGCGTGAAACCCTTGTTCCGCACCAGCCTGAGGCAGGCGGCAGTGACCTCCGGATCGTAGAGCTGTCCGGACAGTGACTCGATTTCTTCCAGCGTGTCGGCGATCTCCTTCGGAGGCCGATGAGGACGCCCGGAGGACATCGCTTCCACCGTGTCCGCCACCGCGAGAATGCGGGATTCGAGCAGCAGCTGGTCGCCCCTGAGCCCGCGCGGATAGCCGCTGCCGTCCATGCGCTCGTGGTGCTGCCACACGATGTCTGCCACCGGCCATGGGAAGGGCACGTCTCGCAGCAACTCGTGACTCGCGCTCACGTGCCCCTTCACCAGGTCGAACTCGGCTTCCGAGAGCCGGCCCGGCTTGCCGAGAATATCGCTGGGGATGGCGATATTGCCCACGTCGTGCAGCGTGGCCGCGATTTTCAGGCCCTCGAGGCGCTCGGCCGGCAGCCCGAGCTCCTGGCCGATCGCGACCGCAAGCCGTGAAACGCCCAGCTGGTGGCCTGCGGTGCGCGGGTCACGCATTTCAACGATTTTCGACAGCACGCGGACTGTGCCGAGCATCGCGTCGCGGGTCTGCTCCAGCAAATCCCGCTCCCGGTGCTCGGCAGCCACTCGCGCGGAGATGTCCATCGCGGTGACCACGGTGGCGGGCCTGCCCTCGAAATCCATGGAGTGGGTGGAGACCTCGGCGGTGATCCGGACCCCGTCTTTCTTGAGGTGCGTCCACTGCATTCGCTTGAGCGGCGAGCTGGCGTTCTCGGCAAGGTGCTCCAGCAGCTGGGGGACTTCCTCCGCGGGGTGGATGTCCGTGATTCGCATCTGCAAAAACTCGGTCGAGGTATAGCCGTACTCGCGCACGGTCGCGTTGTTGACCGCCAGGAAGCGCAGCGAGTCGCGATCATAGATCCACATGCAATGGGGATTGGCGGCAAACAGCCTCAAGTAGCCCAGCTGACTGACCTCATAGGCCTGGTTGAGAGCCTCGAGCTGGGAGATTTTTTCTTCCAGCTTCTGGGTTACTACCGAACTGTGGCGGGCATGGAACTCGCCGTCCGCGATCGGCTCCGGAGGCTGGCGAGTCGCGATGCGTCCGTCGAGACGGCCTTCGACTTCGTAGAAGAGTTCTTCCGGCGGCAAGGGCTTGGTGAGATAGGCATCAGCGCCAAGTGAGCGCGCCAGGCGCCTGTCCGCTTCGTCGGTATAGTTCGCCGAGTAGAACAGGAACGGACACCGGCTGAGCGTGCCGTCCGCCATCCAGGCCTGGCAGAAGGCGAAGCCGTCCATCCCGGGCATCAGGACATCCGAGATCACCAGGTCGGGCGGCGCGGTCCTGGCGCTCTGCAGCGCCACCGCGCCACCATCCGCCAGCGTGACTTCGTGCCCGCGCCCCCGAAACAGGGTCGCCAGCAGTTCCCGGCTGTCCTTGTGATCGTCAACTACCAGGATATGAGCCATGCGCGTCTTCCCGTTGCTTGAGGCTGGCGACGGAGTTGCGGTCGCCTCCGTGAAGCCGGGGATTATCCTACAAGTCCTCGCCCTCATAAAGCGCGACCTGGCGGCCCTCGACGATGGTCCCGGTCACCCGGGTCGTGTACTCGAAGGGGTCGCCATTGAAAAGCGCGATGTCGCCATCCTTGCCGATCTCCAGGGTGCCCACTCGATCATCGATGCCGAGGATCGCGGCCGGACTGAGCGTCACCAGCGCCAGCGCTTCCTGGAAATCCAGTCCGTGGCGGAGCGTCATCGCCGCCTCGAACAGCACCACGCGCGTCTTCGGCACGTAGCCCTCGAAGCCGCTTTGCAGCGCCACGGGAACCCCCGCGTCCAGCAGCTTGCGGGCAGTGGTAAAGGAGAAGTTCTGCACTTCCGGGCCGCGGGCCCGCATCATTGTCGGGTGCAACAGCACGGGCACGCCCGCGGCCTGGATCTCGTCCACCAGCATGTGGGCGTCGCTGGCGCCGGCAAGCACCAGTCGCAGGTCGAACTCGGCCGCCAGCCGCAGGGCAGTCATGATGTCGTTGTGGCGGTGCACTTCCACCACCAGCGGCAGTTCACCATCCAGCACCCCGGCCAGCGCTTCGAGGCCCAGGTCGCGCGGCGGCGGCTTGCCTTCCTCTTCGGCGGCGGCGCGCTCTGCTGCATACGCCTGTGCTTTCAGCAACTGCTCGCGCAGCATGGCCACGGCCTTGCTGCGGTTGCCCGGCGAGGCCCTGCCGTGATGGCGCGCGGCCGCTTCGCCCAGTGTCGCGGAGAGCGCGTGCACCGGTCGGATGACGGCGTCTTCCACGGTGTCGCCGGCCGTCTTGGCGATCATGGTCTGGCCGGAGATGATCTCGCCCGGACCGTGGCCCGTGTGTATGGTGGTGATGCCGTGACTGCGCAGCCAGCCCACCAGTCTCTCGCGAGGATTGTAGGCGTCGATGGCACGCAACTCGGGCTGGATGGCCGCCGAGCGCTCGAGCTGGTCCTGGTCGTGAGGCTGGTTCATGGCGCCCGACAGGCCGACCACGGTACGCCCGTCAATCAGCCCAGGTGTGGCCACGGCGGACTCGATGAGCTTTATGCCCACCGGCACGGTCACGCTCGCGGCAGGCCCGAGCGCAGCGATCTTGCCGTCCCGGATGAGCACCACGCCCGGCGAGAAGCTCTCGCCTGTGCCGGTATGCAGGACACCCGCGCGCACGGCGATGTCGCCGGCCAGCGCCGTCCCGGATTGTGCGCCGAGCAGTGTGAGGAGCAGGGCCGCGAGACGCCGCGGCAACTTCGAGGCGCTCATTGGCGGCCTCCGTGGTGTTCGTGCACGTGGTTGGCGCCATCATCGTCGACCAGGGCGCCCAGGCCCCCTTCGGCCACGAGCCGGTCATCGGGGTCTTCCAGGTCGAAGCGCTTCACGCCCTCGACCCAGGTCTGTTGTACGCGGGTATAAACGCTGAAAGGGTCGCCGGAGAGAATCACGAAATCCGCGTCCTTGCCGGGCTCGAGGGTGCCCACGCGCTGCTCCAGGTCGAGCATTCGCGCGCCATTGATGGTCATGGCCTCGAGCGCGGCCTGGCTCGACATGCCGGCGCGGATGCCCATTGCCGGCATGCGCAGGAAATAGCGGGAATCCGTGATCCAGTCGTCGGTGTGAAAAGCGACCTGTGCGCCGGCCCGCTCCAGGGCGGGGGCGCTTTTCGCGTCCAGTGCCATGGCCTCCAGCTTGCCGCCGGGGCTGTCGATCAGGATCAGCGAGACCGGCACTTCGGCCTCGGCGATTTCCTCCGCCACGCGCCAGGCCTCCGAAGTGTGGTGCAGCACCATCCGGAAGCCAAACTCGTCGCGCAGCCGGATCGCCGTCATCATGTCATCGTGGCGATGACTATGGAAATGCACGATGCGCGTGCCTTCCATCACTTCCACCAGCGCCTCCAGCCCGAGGTCCCGCGGCGGCGGTTCGACGCCATCTTCGGCAGCCGCACGCTTTTGCCGGTATTCCTGCGCTTTTATGAAAGCCTGCCGGACCAGCGCGGCCGACTTCGCGCGCGTGCCGGGAAAGGGCGGGTCGCGCCTCGAGTTGGTGCCGTTCGCCATCTTCAATCCCGAGGCGAGCGAGCCGTCGGCGTTGTAGATCAGCAGATCGTCGATGGTGTCCGCCTCGCGCAGCTTGAGATAAAGGGTCTGGCCGCTCACCAGGTGCCCGGAACCGGGCATCACGTTTACGCTGGTGATGCCGCCGGCGAGAGCGCGTTTGAAGCCGGAGGAGCGCACGTTGAGCGCGTCGAGCACGCGCACTTCTGGCTGGATCGGTGCCGAACGGTCGGCGCCCGCCATTTCTCCGATGTGGCTGTGCGTGTCCACCAGCCCCGGCATGAGCACCTGCCCGGCAGCGAGTTCCACGACGGTGGCATTTTCCGGGATGCGGACCGTGTCGCGCGGGCCGACGGCCGCGATCCTGCCGTCTTCGATCAGCAGCACGCCATTGGCGATGGCCGGCCCGCTGACCGGGATCACCCGGGCGCCGGCGAACGCCGTGGTGGCCGCCTGGACGGCGCCCGGCAGCGACGCCGCGCCCAGCAGCACAGCAGCGGCAACGGACGCCAGCGGGGTAATACGATGGACCATGCGGGTCTCCTCCGTGGCAAGCGGCGGAAATTACCACAAAAAGGAAGGCCCCGGCGCAAACCGGGGCCTTCCTGGATTGCCGCTGGCGCGGCGCTTGCCGGGATTCAGGATCCGACGATGCCACCGTCCTTGCGGGTGATCACGAAGGTGGTGTCGCGCGGGACCTTGCCGCTGCCCTGCGGAGCCGGGAAGTTCGTGCGCATTGGGTCGCCATTACCCGGATGCTGGGTATTGATAAACAGGGTCCGGCGCTCCGGCGTCACGGCGATGCCGGTGATCTCGTCGCTGGTCACGCCGGTGAACAGGCGCCGCAATTCGCCGGTCCGGGTATCGGCCACGACCATCTGGTTGTTGAGACCGTCTTTCTGACCCCCATCCGTCTGGATGAACAGGCGGCCGTCGGGATCCGCCCAGAGGCCGTCCGGATCGCTGAAAGTCTCTTCCGTGCCGTGGGTGTCCTCGGCGAACAGGAAAATATCCCATACGAAACGGGTGCCGGTGTGCTGGTCGTTGTCCAGCCACTTGATGATATGGCCGTCGCGGTTCGGCGCCCGCGGGTTGGCGGCGTCCGCTACCTCGCGGCCGCTGTTGTTGGTCAGCGTGCAGTAGACCTCGCCATTCGGCGCGACAGTGGCCCATTCCGGACGGTCCATGGGCGTTGCGCCCAGGGCGTCCGCCGCCAGGCGCGTGTAGGTCAGGACCTCGCCCTGGTCCTTGAACTTCGCCGCGAGGACCGGATTGTCATGCGTCACTTCCAGCCAGTCGCCGGTGCCGTTTTCATTGAACCGCGCGACATAGAGCTTGCCGTGATCCAGCGGGCTCAACCCGCGTGCGCGCATGGATTTCCAGTTATCCTCCGAGACGAACTTGTAGATGTAGTCGAAGGTCTGGTCGTCGCCCATGTATACGACGAGCCGGCCGCCACGCCCCACGGTCACTGCCGCGCCCTCGTGCTTGAAACGGCCGAGCGCGGTGCGCTTGACCGGCACCTGGCCGCCGTCGTTCGGGTCGATCTCGACCACCCAGCCGAAACGGTTGTCCTCGTTCGCGTAATCGCCGTTCGACAGGTCGAAACGCGGGTCGAACTTGTGCCAGCCGTAAAAAAAGCCGTTTTCACTGAAGCCGTAGCGTTCGCGTGCTTCAGTCCTGGCGTAGTCCCCGGTCGCGCCGAAATAGCCGTTGAAGTTTTCTTCGCAGGTCAGGTAGGTGCCCCACGGCGTCTCGCCGTCCGAACAGTTGTTGACCGTGCCGAGAAAGGGGTTCCTGGCCTTGTTTTCCAGCAAGGGGTGTCCTGCGACGGGCCCGCTGAAAGTGACCGGCGTGTTGACGTGAATGCGCCGCGCATTGGGGCTGTCCACCGTCTGCCAGGTACCGCCCTTGTTCTCGAGCGCAACCACCGAGACGCCGTGGGCATGCTGCGACAGGCGCACGTCGTCCTTAGTTTCCGGGTCGGGCTTGCCGATAACGTGGGTATTCCTGCCGAACTCGTGGTTGATGCACAGCATGCCCTTGCTGTTGCTCTTGCCGTTCTCGGGGAAAAAGGTCATGCCGTCATGGCCGATGCCGATCAGGTACTGCTGGTCGTCCGCGGCGGGACGGGAGAGGGGGTCACCGTCATACGCGGGGGCGGGAGGCCTATAGATAGCGCGGCAAAGTTTCAGGGATATGGAGTTCTTGTTACGGCGTGTTGGCAGGGCGGTGCGCTATCATGCCGTCCTCCACGATCGGTACCGGCGAGTACGCTTGCAACTGCAGTCACCGCTGCCGGTCTTCTCTTGGCCGCGCACAGGAGCAGGTCCTGGGATTTCGGACTCATTTGGCTACCGTGCTTCCCGGGGC
>Ga0102931_1000575_pt1 | contig 18058 bp, 14 predicted proteins | sample SalPonR1_C_D1_MG_FD_79282 | JGI IMG/M metagenome (GOLD analysis project Ga0102931, IMG submission 79282) | Salt pond soil microbial communities from South San Francisco under conditions of wetland restoration - Salt Pond MetaG R1_C_D1_MG | ecosystem: Environmental > Aquatic > Marine > Intertidal... | reverse complement strand
TTTGAACCTGCGACCTTCGGGTTATGAGCCCGACGAGCTACCAGCTGCTCCACCCCGCGATGTGTTTTTAACAAGACTCTAAAGTTAAGGTTAATCTGATTCGAATGCAATCAAAATAGAACATAAATTTTCTGCTAATTAATACTCTTTGCTACTCTATAGCATATAATATTATGCCTCCCATGTAAATGCTTCACGAATACGTTCAAGGCTTTTGGGTATGGCGGTCATTGGATCTTCTTTCCCTTCAAATTCGATGGAAACATACCCCTTATAGCCGGCGTTATGAAAAATCTTCGCGACCTCGTTGTAGTCAATGTCCAACGTGTACCACGTGCCGCCGCCGTAATAGGTTTTCGCCTGGATCAATACGGTTTCAGGTGCCATCATCTCCAGTTGTTCCTCACGACGTTCAAGGAAGTTGCCGGTATCTGTTGTTGCTCTAAGCCAGGGAGAATCGATTGCGTTTACAATTCTGAGTACCCCTTCTGCGGTTCGCCCGAGTCCCCAGTGATTTTCCAGTCCAAGCGTTACTCCACATTTCTCAGCGGTTGGAATACACTGTTCTATCGCATCAATCACCCACTCAAATCCCTCATCTTCCGTATATCCTTCCAGCACCGGTTCAATGCCTTTGTTGGCCATCAATTCATCAAACGAATCAATCGTACCCCATCGGCCCGTGTTCAATCGCATGGTGGGGATACCCAATTTATAAGCCAGCTCAATCTGGTGAATCGTCTTCTCCACCTCCTCCTGGCGCTTCTCTTTATCCGGATACACAAACCCCTGGTGAGTGGAAAACCCCATCAGGTCTAACCCCGCGTGAAATGCTTGTTGCTTCAGTTTCTGCAGGTAACTGTTCTCCTCTGATTCCATTTGAATAAGCAGAAGTTCAATCCCGTCAAATCCCATCGCAGCTGCCTGGTCGATACAGTATTCAATAGGTGTCTCCTCTTTCGGTCCATCAAATCGCCAAAATGAGTATGTAGAGACTCCTATCGGATTCCTTTTTACACCTGATGAATGTTGCCTGGTATTCCCTTTAGCAAGACCGGGAATTAAACCGGCTGCGGGAAGGGCAAATAATGATTTCTTAAGGAAGGATCTTCGATTGTACTCTGTCATAGGAAATAGTTTTGGTTAGGTGTCACAGGAATGTAGTGAAAAATTTGTAGCGATGGAGTTGGGTTCAGTACAGTATTATTCATTACCCTCAGTTTTGACTGACGGACGGGAAAAGAAATATACAAGATAAAGTGGCTTCAGCCATATCAAAGAATATGCAGCTGAAGCCTCCCGTTTTTAGGTACTTTCCTCACCCTCAGCTGAAGCAGACGGTAATAGATATAGATTCCAATGAAACATATGTGTTAGCCCATCAAAAAATCACTTTCAGGACTAAACTGTGTTCACCAGTCCCATTTTTTGGGGTGTGGCAAAATCCTTACGATTGTTAAGCAGAGGTTTATAAGATATTTGGATATTGCCATGTTGTCACATCGTTCTTTCTCGCAATGCCCAAATCAATTGCTGTAATTTCCATCTAAAATAATCTGAAAATTAGTATCGAACACTGCATGTTAAATTAGTATCTTTATAGCTTGTTTAGCACTCAATAATGATATTTACCTATGATTTCTTCAAAAGAAGCGATAACTCTCGAAGAAAATTACGGAGCTCATAACTATCATCCCCTTCCGGTTGTTCTTGCAAAGGGCCGGGGTGTATATGTGTGGGACCCTGAGGGGAATCAATATTTCGACTTTCTTTCCGCCTACTCTGCCGTAAACCAGGGGCATTGTCACCCCAGAATCATAGGTGCATTAAAAGACCAGGCGGATACTCTTACTCTTACCTCCAGGGCATTTTACAATAATAGGCTTGGCGAATTTGAGAAGTATGTTACAGAGCTTTTTGGGTTTGATAAAGTTCTTCCCATGAATACAGGAGCCGAAGCCGTAGAAACGGCTATTAAAATTTGCCGGAAGTGGGGTTATGAAGTGAAGGGAATTTCACCGAACAAAGCCAAAATTGTGGTTTGTAGTAATAATTTTCACGGACGTACCACAACGATCATTTCATTCTCTAATAACCCGGAGGCCAATACAAATTTTGGACCCTACACGCCAGGATTTCTTAAGGTTGAATACAACAACCTGGAACAACTGGAATTGGTACTTCAAGATGATTCTGTAGCAGGTTTTTTGGTTGAACCCATTCAGGGAGAAGCCGGAGTGATGGTACCCGATGATGACTATATTGAAAAGGCTAAAGCGCTTTGCGAGTCGAATAATGTTCTTTTTATTGCTGATGAAATTCAAACGGGAATTGCACGTACCGGCAGCCTTCTCGCCGTCTGTGGGGATTGTACGTGTAAACAGACATGTCAAAGGCAACCCTCAACTTACATAAAACCGGATATTTTGGTTCTTGGTAAAGCACTTTCCGGTGGTGTTTATCCTGTCTCGGCTGTTTTGGCTGATAAAGAAGTTATGGATGTGATTAAACCGGGACAGCATGGATCCACATTTGGCGGCAACCCTTTGGCTGCCGGGGTTGCTGTGGAGGCGCTTAAAGTAGTCCAGGATGAAGACCTTATGTCTAATGCAAAACAGCTTGGAAAGATTTTCAGAGATCACATGAATGATTTAAAGGACGAATGCGATATGATTAAAGAAGTTCGCGGTAAAGGTTTATTGAACGCTATTGAAATTAATGATAGTCCGGAGAGCTCCACTGCATGGAATATCTGTGTTCGTTTGAAAGAGAATGGACTGCTTGCAAAACCTACACATGGTAATATCATTCGGTTTGCGCCACCCTTGGTTATGACAATGGAACAGCTTGAGCAATGTGTTGATATCATAAAGAAAACTGTACTTGAATTTGCCGGGCAAAAACAGCCCTAAAATCGCCGGATCGAAATTCGTTATATACTTTTAAGGGTTACCAAGTGACAACACTTATATAGTCTTGATGGTCACTTAAATTTCAATCGTGAAACTGTCAAATATCATCAGATTTCACGATCCCAATCGTTGTACATGGACGGTGGAATTTCTTATTCTATCTGCAGACGCTCAAAAAGAGAATAAAAAAAGTATTGGAGTATGAAACATCACATAGACCCAAAAAATGTTCGGTCTACCCTGAATAAACATATCCTGGCTGATGGTTACGACATTGTTTTAGACCTTCAAAAAAGTAAGGGAGCCTATCTACACGATTCTGTTTCGGGAAAAAAGTATCTCGATTTTTTCACCTTTTTTGCCTCTAATCCACTTGGAATGAATCATGAACAACTTGCGGGTGATCCTGAGTTTGTGAACAAACTTGGTGAGGTTGCTATCAACAAACCTTCCAATTCTGATATCTATACAGAGGAGATGGCTCAATTTGTGGATACATTTTCAAGGGTTGGAATTCCCGACTATATGCCCTACGCGTTTTTTGTTTCCGGCGGAGCATTAGCTGTAGAAAATGCTCTTAAAGTAGCCTTCGATTGGAAAGTTCAAAAAAATTTCGAAAAAGGGTATACGGTAGAAAAAGGTCACAAAGTTCTGCATCTCGAAAAAGCTTTTCACGGGCGAAGCGGGTATACAATGTCTCTTACCAATACCGATCCAAATAAAACAAAATACTTTCCAAAATTTGACTGGCCACGGATTCCCAACCCCTTTGTAGAATATCCGTTAAATGAAACTCGAAATACACTCGTTCAAGAAAAGGAGCAAGTGGCATTAAACCAGGCCCGTAATTTCTTTGAGATGCATCCGGATGAAATTGCATGTATTATCCTGGAACCGATCCAGGGCGAAGGTGGGGATAACCATTTCAGGCCTGAATTTCACCAGGGATTACGAGACCTTGCAGATGAATTTGAAGCTCTCCTGATCTATGATGAGGTACAAACCGGTGTAGGACTGACAGGAAAGTTCTGGGCTCATGAATACTATGTAAAACCGGATATTCTTGCATTTGGGAAAAAGGCTCAAGTATGCGGAATCCTGGCAACAGATAGAGTTGATGATATCGATACAAACGTCTTTCACGTATCCTCGCGAATCAATTCAACATGGGGTGGAAACTTGGTAGATATGGTTCGGTTCGACCGAATACTTGAAGTTATAGAGAAGGATCATCTTGTTGGAAATGCATCAACAATGGGAGGTTATCTGCATGTGAACCTCAACAATTTAGCCGAAGAGTATGAAGAAATCTCCAACCCTCGCGGTAAAGGTTTATTTTGTGCGATCGATCTGCCAGACAAAGAATCTCGTGACGCACTGAAAAAAGAGTGCCTGAAAAATCAATTGATGATTCTTGGATGCGGCACTAAAACCTTGCGTTTCCGTCCCCCTCTTACGACTCAAAAAGAGCATATTGATAAAGGAATTGATATCTTAAGAGAAAGTCTTAAAGCTATATTGGACAAAAAAACTGCCAAGCTTTAAGCTTTTGAGAAACATCTACGTATATGCCTGATTCACAAGAGAAACAGACGTCTTTTCCTATTCAACTCGTTGCAATTCCTGCAGCCGTTATTGTTCTAATCTTTTCAGTCATATACCTGCATACGGAATCAGATCGTCAGCGAACTTATCCACTGACTGAGTACGATATCGACATTCCTGATGATTCTCTGTCTGTTGAACACGGCAGAAGAATTTTTACCATTCGGGGATGTGTGGATTGCCATGGAGATAACGCTGGAGGAAAAATCGTAGAATCAGGTGTTCTTACGGGTACTATCGTTGCCCCGAATTTAACGACGGGCACTGGAAGTGCACTTGAAGGATACTCAGGTGAGGATATCGTGCGGGTCATCCGTGAAGGCGTAAAACCAAATGGTCAATCTGTCGTGTTGATGCCATCCCACAAGTTTCGCGTAATACATAAGCAGGATATTGAATCATTGGTAGCTTATTTAAGGCATTTATCCCCTGTAAACAGAGACCTGCCTGCAACCCGTTTGAACTTCCCAATTCGGTTCTACTATTTCCTAAACAGGGAGTTGGGTTTGTTTCCCGCCAATCTGATACAAAGGCCGGTGGAGTTTCCTCAAATTGACTCTACCGATGTTTACGAAAAAGGTCGCTACCTTGCCAGTTCATGCGTGGGTTGTCATGGGCATCATTTGGAAGGAGGTCCTGTTCCGGGAGCTCCACCCTACTGGCCTGAGGCGCCGGATCTCACCGCATCGGGGCCTATGGGCGATTGGACAAAAGATCAGTTCAAATCAGCGATGAAAAACGGGGTCACACCCGATGGGCGCCATCTCGACGAGCAGTACATGCCATGGCCTGCATTTGGCCAACTTACCGATGAAGAGTTCGATCTGATCTGGAATTACCTTCATACCCTTTAGCTTTCATAATTGAACGTCAGCTTGATATAAATTTATTGAAAATCTTCATTTTGAGTCTGCATTGTCGACAGACAGGTGAAGTTCCGGTCGTTTTGGTCGGGCAGGCTCAATGTGACGTATTCAATCATTTAATTCATCATGATCTCGAACTGACTGTAATTTATTTGATTGGAAACTCATAATTACGTTACTTGCTTCTAAATAACATGTCACGAACAAGTTACGAACTATGGCTTATATTGATCTTAAAAACAATCTTCCGGGAATTGTCGGTTTGATGAAATACCGGCCTGAAACTGCAAAACTCCTCAACGAATTAGCAGAAATACTTTTACGGGGCCCTTCTACCCTATCTTCGGCAGAGCGGGAGATGATTGCATCTTATGTATCTCATCAAAATGAATGTCATTTTTGCCACTCTTCTCATGGAGCGGCGGCTGCACATCACCTTGACGGAAATCTTGATCTGCTTGATGATATCAAGAAAAACTTCCGGAAAACGGAGATCTCACCAAAGCTCCGAAAGCTGCTGAATATTGCTAAAAAGGTACAAATACTGGGTAATAAAGTATCCGAAAAGGATATTGAAGAAGCCAAAGCCAAAGGAGCAACCGACAGAGAAATTCATGATACAGTTTTAATTGCTGCTGCATTCTGTATGTACAACCGCTACGTAGACGGACTCGGAACATGGGCTCCTGAAGAAAAGGAGGCCTACAATGAGACCGGCAAAATGCTTGCAAAAGAGGGTTATTTGGATTCCATATAAATATAAGTTAAAAGTATTTGGACCCTTGTATCTTTAAAATCTTGTTATTACTATCGCTCTAATTCTATTGGTTTTATAAAAAAATAATATTGGGGGGAAGTATAATGAAGATTTTAAAATGGGCTGGGATATTATTGGGAACAATTGTGGTACTAATACTCATTTTTATTGCTGTCACATATTTCATTTCAGAACGGCATTTCAATGAAACCTATCAAATAGAAACTGAAACGGTTGAAGTTTCGACCGATTCATCTGTGGTTGCTCACGGTGAGCACGTTGCAACGATCCGCGGTTGTATTGAATGCCATGGTGAAGGATTAAGCGGACAAGTTTTTATTGATGACCCTGCCATAGGATTACTTATTGCAACGAACCTGACTGATGGTGAGGGTGGAATTGGCCAAGAGTACACCAATGAAGATATGGTCAGAGCCATTCGAAATGGTGTCAACAAAGATGGTAAACCGGCCATTTTTATGCCATCCCACGAATATAATCCAATTGACAGAAGCGATCTTTCAGCGTTAATCTCTTACATCCGGAGTGTAGAACCCGTAGATAACGTTCAACCGGAAACTGAAGTGGGCATGGTTGCTCGTTTCCTTTATATGTACGGAGGCATGCATCTTGTACCCGCACGAATGATTGATCACAGCAAACCGGTACCTGATCCTGTTGAAAACAGATCTCCTGTAGAAATGGGTGAATACCTGGCTGTAACCTGTACAGGATGCCATGGAGCGGGTTTTGCCGGCGGAGCGATCCCCGGCGTACCACCAGAATGGCCGGAAGCTCCCAACATAACTCCTGCCGGAAATATCGGTAACTGGACACTCGAAGACTTTAAAATAACCATGGAGACAGGTGTGACGCCTGAGGGCCTGGAACTTACCCAGCCATATATGCCGTGGCAAATGCTGGGGGCAATGACAGACGAAGAGTTAGAAGGGCTCTATACCTATCTGCGTTCTCTGCCTGAAAAAGAGACCGGTACAAGGTAGCCTCAAAGCGTTTTGTATGCTCTTTTCAAGAAGTCTCAATACTTTAATTCATTTTTTATAGATTGATCGTACGGCAATAGAACTGACCACTAAACAGCGTTGTTCAGCGTAATAGTTAGTGATATCTAAAAGATCAATCTTGTAAATGGATTATAAAGAATACAGGCCATCTAAAGAGATTTCACATCTTGTAGAGTGTTTCTGGATGAATACACTTCACCCTGACGATTTCCAACAAGAGTACGATTTCATTATTCCCGATGGCGGCGCCGATGCTATTTTTATGCTGAACGGTCATTACCTTCGAGAGGATGAGGAAAACAGTACTAAATACCTGGTAGACCAGTGTAGTTTTGTAACTCCATTTCAACGAGCTGTGAAAGTCTATCAAGAACCCTATACTACATGTCTTGCTGTTCGATTCAAGCCGGAAGCTATTCAGACGTTGACCGGTGTAACCCTGGGTGAATTGGACCAGCCCGCATATCCGCTCTATGAGATCATGCCGGAACTCGCCGACCTTGTGATGACCCAAATCTCTAAAAAGAGTTCGGAAGCTGAGATCATTGGTCGTTTGACTGATTGGTTATCTCAAAAACAAAGCGCGCCTTCTACCAATGCAATCGTTACCCGATTTATTAACCAAACCATTCAATCGAAAGGCAAGATTGGAATCAACAATTTTTGTGGAGAGATCCAGGTACATAAATCAACCCTTGAAAAAAATTTCAAGCATTACACCGGTTACACCCCAAAAGAGTATTCAAAGGTGATACGGTTTAATTTTTTGTTAAACCGTATTCTATTTTCCCCGATGAACCTGACAGAAATCACCTACGAAATGGGATATTTTGATCAAAGTCATATGATTCGTGATTTCAGAAAAATTACAGGTACGAATCCAACTGATTTCGTTGAAAAGAAGTTTACCGTCCCCAAATTAGCAGCAATGGCTATATCCAATAAAAGAATCTACCTGTAAGAATCGGCTGAATCTACACTTCCATAGCTTTCGGGATGCCCCCCTCGTACCGGTTACTCATCTCTGAAATTTGAATTGAAACCACATCCTTAACGGTAAGTTCTGAACCACCAACTGTACCAATCTCATGAACAGAAATATCGGATTTCTTAAAGTGTTCTGAAACGACTTTAACTTTTTCAGGATCACAAGAGATCACAACGCCTGACTGAGCCTCACTGAAAAGAATTTCATGGAGTGATCCGGTAAAATCATCGATAGAAACATCAGCCCCCTTCGCTCCAAATATTGCCATCTCCGCCAGAGTCGTCGCCAAACCTCCATCCGAAATATCATGAACGGCATTCAGGTTGCCGGATTTAATCGCCTCCAACAACGATTCCTGCAGAGTGGCTTCAAAGTCCAGGTCAATATCAGGTGTATCACCGGTTGTTAAGTGATGAATGGTATTCAGATACTCGCTCCCGCCAAGTCCTTTTCGTTCGGCCCCAATGTAGAGAATGGCATCTCCGTCGTTCTTAAAACCGGGTGTCATGCGATGTTTTTCCACATCCTCAACAATACCCAGCATTCCAATCACCGGGGTTGGAAAGATTGCTCCCTTCGGATTTTCGTTATAAAAACTCACATTTCCTCCGGTCACCGGGGTATTCAGTATCCGGCAGGCATCGCCCATTCCGCCCAGTGCTTCTTTGAATGTCCAATACACGTCAGGTTTGTATGGATTCCCAAAGTTGAGACAATTCGTAATCGCAACAGGTTTTGCTCCGCTGCAAACCACATTTCGTGCTGATTCTGCAACTGCAATCTGTCCGCCTTTCCGTGGATTCAGATAGACATACCGGCCGTTGCAGTCGGTCTTAACGGCAAGGCCTTTTTTGGAATCTTTAATTCGTATTAATCCTGAATCGGAAGCGCCCGGAGCGTTCACCGTATTCGTTCGAACAGTCGTATCGTACTGCTCATGCACCCACCGTTTGGATGCAATATTTGGTGCATTCAGCAGATCCAGCAAAATGGTTTTAAAATCATCGGAGTGCTGAAGTGTATCGGTATCAAAATTTTGAACCGTATCCAGATACTCGGGTTTTTTCGCCTCACGGACGTACTGTGGAGCTCCACCACCGAGTACCAGTGAATCTGCAGGCATATCCGCTTTGACTTCACCATCTTTCCAGTAAGTTACACGATCACCTTCCACAACCTCGCCGCAAACTACGGCATTCAGATCCCATTTTTCGTACACATCGATAATTTCCTGCTCTCTGCCTTTCTCTGCGACAATCAGCATTCGCTCCTGGCTTTCGCTGAGTAGAATTTCATACGAAGTCATACCGTCTTCGCGCATCGGGATTTTATCCAAATCCATATTCATTCCCTGGCCACCTTTGGCAGTCATTTCTGATGAGGAGCAAGCAATACCCGCTGCTCCCATATCCTGCATTCCAACAACTGCGCCGGTTTTTAACGCTTCAAGGCTGGCTTCGAGGAGCAGTTTTTCGGTAAATGGATCACCCACCTGAACGCTTGGGCGTTTGGCTTCACTTTCTTCGCTAATATCTTCAGAAGCAAATGTGGCGCCGTGTATACCATCCCGTCCGGTGCTTGAACCCACAATCAACACCGGGTTTCCAATTCCTTCTGCAATGGCTGATGCAGTTTCTCCAACCTTCACAATCCCCACACTCATCGCATTGACGAGGGGATTCCCTTCGTACGCTTCATCAAAATAGATCTCTCCGCCTACCATCGGGATTCCGAATGAGTTTCCATAGTCGGAAATACCGCGAACCACGCCATCCAGCAAATACCGAACGCGCGGATTTTCCATGTCACCAAATCGCAGGGAATTAAGTGACGCCACAGGCCGAGCCCCCATTGTAAAAATATCACGATGAATTCCCCCGACTCCTGTTGCCGCTCCTTCGTAAGGTTCAATGGCAGAGGGGTGATTATGACTTTCAATCTTGAAGGCGCAGGCCAAACCATCTCCAATATCAACCAAACCCGCATTTTCCTCCCCGGCTCCAACCAGAAGCTGATCGCCTTCACGGGGGAGCTTCTTAATCTCAAGGATGGAATTTTTATAAGAGCAATGCTCGCTCCACATCACGGAATAAACCCCCAATTCAGTAAAAGTCGGGGTTCGGCCGAGATAGTCTTTAATCATCTCGTACTCATCTTCCGTGAGGCCGTGATCGATTGCTAATTCAAGGTTAACTTCAGGTTCATGCAACGTCGTCTGTGACATCAGATTTGTTAAATTTTTGGGATGGTTGGATTGGTCTTAAAACTACAAAAAGATGAGCTTCGAATCTTTGTTATTTAATGAAAACCTGCGAGAGCCCAATAGGTCCCCGCAGAGTTCAAGGTTATCACTCAAAAGAAAGAAATGGAATTTTTGTGATGGCTATAAACTATGCTCGAGCATTTATTTGTGAATTGCAATCGTCTGTATTTCTTGAAGAAAAAATACCATTTCTCAAATATCTTTCCCATTACCATTCAAAAAATTTGTAAGCATTGGGAATTGGTCGAACAGGAAATCTGCCGTTTGGTCTTCTTCAATTTCTGAGACAAACATGGTAAACCAAGCCGTATTCCAGCCGGCATTTCGCCCGCCAACAATATCCGAGGAGTAGGAATCACCGACATATAAGATCGATTCGCGGTCAACCCCGGCCCTCTCCGTTGCCACATCAAATACTTTTTGATGCGGTTTCATCACACCGATCTCTTCCGTAATCACAAAAAGATTGGTGTATTGGTCGAGTCCCATTTTTTGAATCTTCTTCTGCTGGGTTTCGAGGAATCCGTTTGTTACAATCCCGACCGGATGTTTCTCCACAACCTTTTCTAATGCCTCCCGAGCACCTTCAACCCAGCTCCAGTGATTTTGATAGAACTGCATATAATTGTATCCAATCTCTTCACTTCTCTCAGTTGAAAGTTCCAGTTTATCCATCGTGTCATGAAAACGGGAAATCTGCAAGCCATGCCGGTCTATCTTACCTTCCTGGTATTGCAACCAGAGCTTATGGTTGACTGATTTATAAGTACTCAGCCACTCATCCTGCGATACCTCTTGTAGTTCCGGAGTTGATTCATACAGATCGTTTTGAGCTGCTGCTTCTGCGGAATCGTGATTGAGAAGTGTATTATCAAGATCAAAAAAGACAAAGTTTGGATTCATTTACGAAATTTTCTTTATAAGGTAATTAAGTATTCTACTGCCTGGCATAAGCTCCCTAATGATACATGTTCTGAGCCCAAGTATCAGAAAAAATCCGAAGGAATTTCTTTGATATTAATGACATCTTCACCCATCTTTACAAAATATTAATGTGTAATAGATGTTAGATCTTGAACCCATTCGGAGGATCTTTCGTATATTCGGATTGTTTAAATCTTCAAAAAAATAAATTACTCATATGAATATTAAAGTTTGGATTGCAATCGGGGTTGCAGTTTTACTGGCCTTTTACGGAATCAGTGTTAATAACAGCCTTGTAGAACAGGAAGAGACTGTAAATCAGGCGTGGGCACAGGTTGAAAATCAATATCAAAGGCGGGCTGATCTTGTTCCAAACCTTGTAAACACTGTTCAGGGTGCCGCCAATTTTGAACAGGAAACTTTGACAAACGTGATCGAGGCCAGGAGTCGTGCTACGTCTATAAATATTGATCCTGCGCAATTGAGCAATGAATCAACGATTCGTCAATTTGAGCAAGTTCAGGGACAACTCGGAAGTGCACTTTCAAGGCTTTTGGTGAGTGTGGAACGCTACCCTGAATTGACTGCCACGCAAAATTTCCGGGACCTTCAAAATCAGCTCGAAGGAACAGAAAACCGTATTGCTACTGAAAGAATGCGATTTAACCAGTCCGCACAGGAATACAACACCTCTATTCGAAGATTCCCAACCAGCCTGTTTGCCGGTCTGTTTGGATTTGAACGTAAGTATTATTTCGAGGCAAGCGAAGGAGCTGAAAACGCACCTGAAGTCTCATTTGATTAACCAAAACTGATTATGCCAGCCAGAGAATTTTTATCTGAACAGGACGAAGAAAAAATTGTACAGGCAATTACTGACGCCGAAGAGTTTACCACCGGCGAGATTCGGGTTCACATTGAAGCAAAATGCAAAAAAGACCCGGTTGAACGTGCAAAAACTATCTTCGGTGAACTGGATATGCATGAGACTGAAGCCAGGAATGGAGTCATACTCTATATTGCCACTAAAGATAGAAAGGTTGCCATATTTGGCGATGAAGGAATCAGCCAACAGGTTGAAAAGAATTTTTGGCAGGATGAAATCGATAAGCTAATCGGTGAATTTAAGCAGGGAAATTTTGAAAAAGGTATTGAATCTGTTCTTGGAGATATTGGTGAAAAGTTAAAACAATTCTTTCCCAGCGACGGTGCCGATCCCAATGAATTGGATAATGAAATTACATTTGAGAATAACAGGGATGATGATTAGACGCATGTTGACCCGTTTAAAACTACTTGTACTTGCACTTCTAATCGCAACTCCATTATCTGCCCAGGATTTTCCGGATCCAACCGGACATGTAAATGACTTTGCCAATCTTTTAGGGCAACGGGAAGTTCAAAATCTTGAAAATAAACTGAGAACCTACCGGGATACCACATCAAACGTCATTGCCATTGCCATTGTGGAAAGCCTTCAGGGACTGCCGCGTGAGGAGGTAGCCACCACTCTTTTCAATGAATGGAGAATGTGGGAAGGGGACCGGCAAAATGGTGTGCTAATTTTAGTAGCACCCAACGAACGCGAAATGCAGATTGAAGTTGGCTATGGCCTTGAAGGCGCTATAACTGACTTGCAGGCCGGGCGCATCGTAGACGAAATCATGCGACCCAATTTCCAACAGGGAAATTTTTACACCGGCTTAGAGAGAGCAACATCGGTTCTGATGCAGCTTGGGGCCGGTGAGTACGACGCTGTTGACCGCGCTACGAATGAAGATTCCGGTAATTTCAGTTTTATTGTCATTGTCATCATCTTCATCGTTATCTACACACTTGTTCGCGCTAGTGGCGGCGGTAGAGGTGGTGGCAAGCGAGGTCGACACACACTCGGCTCAAACGGAATTGTTTGGGGCGGCGGTGGATTTAGTGGAGGCGGCTCCGGCGGATTTAGCGGCGGTGGCGGTTTCGGCGGCTTCAGTGGTGGCGGAGGTTTTGGCTCCGGTGGCGGAGGCGCCGGCGGGGGGTGGTAGTTCTATTCAATACAGTCATCGGATGAGTATGTAGAAGATCGCAAATTGGGTTTAGCAAGTACACTCATCCGATGACTCCACGTCTTTCTTTTCGCTGTAAATCAGACATGGTCTTTTTCGATACATTTTGAAGCGTGTCATCTTTACAAACTGCTGAGTCACTTCGAAATATTTTAAAAAAAAGAAAAAATACCACGTCTCAATATTTTCTCATTCATTCATCATAATAACATACAACTCTTTATGTCATTGTGAGCTGGCAAAGAAAATCTGGAATAGATGACTGCTTGAATTGTCAATGAATTGAGGACAAAAGAGATCGGTGGAACTATCAATCCGACTTAATACGGCTTTCAAGTATCCTATCGATTGAGAGAACCGATGTTAACTACATGCGATTTCCACCACCAACTTGTAACACTTGTCCCGTGATCCATTCAGCTTGATCCGATGCAAAAAAGAGTACTGCATTTGCAATATCATCCGGTTGACCAATTCGCCTGAGAGGATAGGTTTCAGCAAGCTCCTTTTCCATTTCAACTGGTATCCACCCGGTTTGCACGGCTCCCGGTGAAACAACATTAACAGTGATTCCATACGGTCCTAACTCCTTTGCAGCTGAACGCGTATAGCTTTCAATAGCAAATTTACTCGCGCCATAGGAGACATTTGAAGCATGACAACGAGCTCCATCAGTTGTAATATTGATAATGCGGCCCCATTGTCCATCACGTGCAATATGCCGTTTTACATATTCGGCCATCATAAGGGCTACTGCTCGGCTGTTGACCTGAAAATGAGCATCATGCGTATCAACCGATAGCGGGTTCATGGAATATTCTTCAGCAAAAAACGGATCCTTTTCTAAAGCTTCTTTAGATAAAAACGTATCAGGTGTATCGAAAGCAGCATTATTTACAATAATTTCAACAGACTCCCATTTTTCTTCGGCCCTGTCAAACAGTTTCGGAATATTACCAGGATCTGATAGATCTGCTTCCAGAGTGATACATTCACCACCCAAACTACTGATCTTTTTAACAACCCAATCAGCCTTTTGCCCAATTTCACGACAATAATATGCACTCCCCGGAGACGTAGCTTTATCCGCACTCTGTTTTGTTTCACCATAGAGATCCGGAGATTGCCTCAGATATGTAGCAAGTACCTTTGCACCTTCCCGTGCAAAAGCGATGGCAATAGCAGCACCAATCCCATGATTGGCACCTGTTACAATCACAGTTTTTCCATTAAGTCCCGAATCTATCATATGTCTTTTTATTTTAATGAATGATGGATGATCAATTCTCATTCAGAGTTATCAATTTAATCATAACTCTTTCCCAAAACGTTAAATAGTATGCTCATTTTCAAGTTGATAGTCTACCTCTTTACTATGTGTAACAAATTTACCGATTCATAAATAGCTTGAAGCAATCTCTGGGCAATGTAACTTCGCAGCATCCAATGGTCCTGAAAACGTTACTGGTAAATAAGCTGAAAAGCCGAACGCTACGAGGATCGGCAGACGCTCGCAGTTTCTCTGTAGAAGGCTTCTAACCGGTAAACGTGTTATGTGTATATTCGAAAAAAATCCCGGACACCTTACATGCCCGGGACCTGGTGTTATCTGTCACATGGGTTAGTATGCGACGACACAAAGCTAAGGACTCAATCTTTGCTGCTAAAAGCGGCTTCTATTCCATAATTTCAATGGTGTGAAAATCAATTTGTTTTTGATTTGAGGTCCTCATCATCTTTTCCTGATTTTTGGGATTTATATTTTTAAGCTTTTTAGTAGTTGATCCCCCAACTTTCAACCGCATTTGGTGAAGATTCAAGATGGAGATGCCCTCCATTGACAAAGGTCTCCCATGGAAAATGAAAAGAATTCAATGCTTGTCCATTCAAGGCAGCAGACCGAATATATTTATGGTTTGAGGGATCACCGTCAACCGTGATCACAAATTCCTCACCTGGAAAATGGTCCGGATGAAGTTTTATCCGAACTCTTTCAAACATGGGTAGCGATAACTGCAGTGTCGGCTCTTGGTCACTTCCTCCTGCAACGTCAAACAGTCCCATTCCAGCTAAAACAAACCAAGCACCTAACTGTCCCTGGTCTTCATCCTGGCCTAATCCATACCCTCGAATGGGTTCTGTGCCGTAGAATGAATCGCTGATTTCCCGAACCCATTTTTGTGTAAGCCATGGGCTTCCTGAATAATTAAAAAGCCAGGAGATGTGCAGACTGGGTTGATTTCCGTGGTTATAAACCCCGCCCACTCCGGCAAATGCATCGATCTCTTCACTACTTGAAAAATTTACTTTTTCAGCTGTTTCAAAGAGGTTGTCCAGGCGTTCATTAAACGTATCTTCACCAATTTTTTCCACCAGTCCTTCCGGGTCATGCGGAACATAAAATGTGTATTGATATGCATTTCCTTCCTGGAAACCTCTCCATGGTTCAGACGGATCAAAGTTATCAATAAAATTCCCTTCCAGATCGCGTGGCCGGATATATCCTGTATCTTCATCATAGAGTTTTTTCCAGCCGTGTGACAGATCCATAAGCTTCCCATAGTCGTCAGGCTTGCCCAGTGATTTTGCCATTTGGGCCGCTGCATAGGCGCTAAAACTGTATTCCATCGTGTGAGAAGCAGCAAACCGAGAAGACCTGTTTGTGGAACCGGAATAATATTCACCTGAATTCTCGAATGGTACATATCCACGCTCAAGAAAGGCCTTCACATCCCGTTTTCCTGAACCGTATGGCCGATTGATCCAGCCAAGTTCATTTCCGCGAACAGCCTCCCACGCTGTTTCTGTATCCAATCCCTGAATACCCCGGTTATATCCGGATGCGATAAACTGCCCTACGAAATTTGTCCCAACCCCCGACACGTATTTAAAGGTTGCCAGTCCATCAGACAACCAGCCGGTTTCTTCATAAAAATCGATATGAGTATTCAGGTATTCGCTGAGGTAGTCCGGGTATGCCATCGCCCAAAGAGTACCCAGGTTCCAGAATGCCCCCCAGACAGCGTCGGTGTTATAGTGGTGATACAAAGGATTTCCACTCTCATCCAAGGGAATCTGACCAATACTATGATCATTCTTCCGATATGTCCCATCTACGTCACTTGCCAATCCCCGCCCCAAAAGAGCATGATACAAGCCGGTATAAAACTTAACTTTATCCTCTTTTGAGCCTCCTTCAACAGCTATTCTGCCTAACATCGATTCCCATTTCTCTTCCGCCTGTTGCCGGACTTCCTGAAAAGTCAGCTCATCTGCTTCGGCCTCGAGATTCAGCCTGGCCTGTTCCGTACTGGTGTACGACAATCCCAGTTTCACCGTCACACTTTCATGATTATCGGTGTTAAAAGTAACATACATTCCGGCACCTTTCCCCTGGACTGATTCATGATTGTGATGCGTATTCTCATTCAGAAAAGTACCAAATGAATCTGGTGTTTTATCCATCCGTGCCACAAAATACATCGCTACCGTGGCCCCGGTTTGATAGTTTTTAACATATTCAGGAAGTGTAATCACAAACCCTTCAATTTCCCGATCTGATACTTTTCGAACAACCGCATCAATCACTTCACCGCTCTCGCCCTGCCTGTTGCCAATATCAAACAGCAGGTGCGACCGGTCGGATTCAGGAAATGTATAGCGATGGAAAGCAACTCGCGGAGTCGAGGTCAATTCAGCTTTGATATCGTAATCATCAAGCAAAACACTGTAATACCCGGGACGGTCAACTTCATTCTCTTTAGAAAATCGAGATCTGTATCCACTGTCAGGTTCTTCCAGCTCTCCGGGAATGGTGATCAGATCTCCTGTGGTTGCCATCAATGCAACGCCTCCAATCTGGAATTCCCGAAAATTCACAAAACTTTCGATCGACTCATGACGGGGATCGTATCCCACAGCTTCCCAGCCGGATGGATTTCCATAATGGCCGTCCGTGCTTGCTGAAGGCTTAGCCATTCCAAAAGGATTGGCCGCCGGTGTATAAAAAAACCAACGTGAGTGAGCTGAGCCAATCACCGGATCTACATAATCACTAAACCGCTCTGACTGGGCCGAAAGAGTGTGCAGATTCAAAAGAGCTAAACAGAAAACCAGGATAACGAATTTTAGAACTGATTTGACGGGCAATGCTTTCATATCCGAGAGTTCATCCACCTTCATTGTATTATTTACAAGCATATCATTGTATCTTAATTATTGGAGCTGGCCAGCGAGCAGCGATCATACTAATTATTTATTTTCATTTGCCCACTCGTTAAACATTTGAATCGCTTTTCCAAGAACTCCTGCTGAGCCTTTGAATTCTGCCGAACCGGCCGGAGTCCCATCCATTCTATACCACTCATAAAACCCTTCATTTTCGATCACTCTTTCCAGCATCGGCTGCGAAAGTTCGTAGGCTTCCTGTACAAAACCATGTTTGATCAATTGCTGAATCATTCTGCCACCAAACCAGGTCCAGTCACCCCCATTTTGGTATTCGTAAGGAGCCGAAACATTTTCACCCAAAACGCTTGAGGGATAGGCGGGATAGAGTGTTAATCCTATTGAAGGAGCACCTGCCAACTCAACATTTTTTTTCATCTGTTCAGCGACTGTAGCAATTTCATCACGGCTTAGAACACCGGCCTCAATAGCAACAG
>Ga0102931_1000573_pt1 | contig 18073 bp, 17 predicted proteins | sample SalPonR1_C_D1_MG_FD_79282 | JGI IMG/M metagenome (GOLD analysis project Ga0102931, IMG submission 79282) | Salt pond soil microbial communities from South San Francisco under conditions of wetland restoration - Salt Pond MetaG R1_C_D1_MG | ecosystem: Environmental > Aquatic > Marine > Intertidal... | reverse complement strand
CTGTTCGCGGATCCCGATCCCGAGGCGGGCGGTCGCGACATCACCGAAGCGGTCGATCCCGACTCGCTGAGGACCGTGCACGGCTGGGTCGAGCCGCACGTCGAGAGCGCCGACCGCGACACCCGCTGGCAGTTCGAGCGGCAGGGCTACTTCTGGCGTGATCCGGTGGACGGACGAGGCGAGCGCCTCGTGTTCACCAGGATCGTGACCCTCAAGGACAGCTGGAAGCGGCGCGGCGCTGCGGCGACCCTCGAAGCACCGGTCGAGCGTCCCCGGTCCGCCCGCAAGCCCGCTGGGCGGGCTGGCGATCAGCCGGACCCCGTGGACGCCCTCGACGTCGAGGGCCGCGAACGGTTCGTTCAGCTCGAGGCGATGGGCCTGTCCCGGACGGACGCCGCACGCTTGGCGAGCGACGCCGAGACCGCGGCCTGGTTCGACGCCGCCCGGCTGGCCGGTCCTGCCGTCGAGGCGTCGTCGCTGGCCAACTGGACGCTGAACGAGCTGCCACGCTCGCTGGGCGACAGGTCGCTGGCGGACGCCGCGGCGACCCCTGCGAGCTTCGCCGAGCTGGTCGCGCTCGTGGACGAGAACGTGATCAGCGGACGGGTCGCCAAGGACCTGCTGACGGAGCTCGTGGAGCGGGGCGGCGACCCCCGCGCGATTGTCGCGCAGCGCGACCTGGGCCGCGTGGACGACGCCGCCGCCCTGGCGGCGACGGTCGAGGAGGTGCTCGACGCGCATCCCGACGAGGTCGCCGCCTTCCTGGGCGGCAAGGAGGGGCTGATCGGCTTCTTCGTCGGTCGGGCGATGCGGGCGACCGGCGGGCGCGCGGATCCGCAGGCCGTGCGCCAGGCGCTGCTCGACGCCTTGACGCGGCGGCGCTGAGCTGGCCCTGCACCCTGACGGCGGGTCGGCGCGGCGGGTGGACGCCACGTCGATCCGTGCCCTGCGCAGCGGTGGGCCGAGCCCTCCGGCGCTAGCGTGAAGCGTGCCTCCGACACCCGCCCCCTCCCCCTGGACCGTCGTGCGGGCGGTCGTCTGCGGCCTGGCGCTCAGCTGGGCCGGCACCGCGACGGCGTATCAGGACGGCCGGCTCGAGGGCTGGACCCCGTCCGCCCCGTCGGCGCCGGGCGCCGCCGCCCAGACCGGTGATCGCGACGCCGGACCTGCGGAGCTGCGGCTTCCCGACCTGCGCACCCGTCCCCCCTCCGGCATGTACGTCGTCGACGAGCGAAGCGCGGGCGGTCCTGTCCGACTGAAGTTCACCACGCTGATCTGGAACGCGGGCGAGGGACCGCTCGAGGTCCGTGGCGACCCCGACGAGGCGGACGGCGGGCTCGAGGTCGAGCAGCATGCCGTGGACGCGGAGGGGCGCTGGCACGTCGTCGGCGCGGTCGGCCGCTTCGACTTCGAGCACCGGCACGGCCATCTTCACCTCTCCGGCTTCGCGGACTACGAGCTGTGGACGCTCCCGGCCGATCCGCCCGATCCGCCCGGCCAGCCGGGCGAGCTGATCGCCGAGAACCTCAAGATCGGCTTCTGCCTGATGGACAACGTCGTCGTGGGCGAGGCGCTGGCCGCCGGGGAGGCGACCTACACCAGCTGCGAGGCCGAGGTGCAAGGCATCTCGCCCGGCTACGGCGACCTGTACGTCGCGGAGCTGTACGAGCAGGACATCGACATCACGGACGTTCCGGACGGCCGCTACCGGCTCGTGAACATCGCCAATCCGGACGGCGTCCTGCGCGAGGCGGACGAGGCGAACAACGCCGGCTACACCGACGTGGAGCTGCGCACCGCCGCCGACGGGCGACGGGTCGTCTCGAGCGTGCCGTGAGCCCGGGCGACGGGCCCGACCGCACGGGGCACGGCGGCGCGCGGGTCTGGACCTACCGGGCGGCCGGAAACGTCTACCGCGTGCTCGACGCCCTGCCCGACGGGCCGACGACCGCCTGGGCGGGCGAGCTGTGCGCACCCCTCGACCTCGGCGGACGGGGGCACGCCCACGCGGACGGCCTCGCGATCGAGGTCCCGGTGCCCTCCGGAGCGGACGGGGACGTGGTCGCGGGCGTGCGGATCGTGAACCCGGACGGGTCGATGGCCGAGACCAGCGGCAACGGCGTGCGGATCTTCGCGCGCTGGCTGCACGATCAGGGCCGCGTCGGCCGGGGCTCGTTCGTGGTCGACACCGGAGCCCGCCGCGTGCGCTGCACCGTAGGGCCCGAGGGCGCGACGGTCACGGCCGAGATGGGCTCCGTCCGTGTGCTCTCCCGCGCTGCGCTCGCGACCGTTCGCGTCGGCGAGCGCGCCTTCGCGTACGTTCGCGTCGACGCCGGAAACCCGCACGCCGTCGTCCCGGTCGCGACCGAGCCCGGCGAGGCGATGGCGCGTCGTTGGGGCCCCGCCATCGAGCGCCACCCGTCGTTCCCGCACCGCACGAACGTCCAGTTCGCGCGGGCGGAGCGAGCGGACGCGGTCCGCGCCGTGGTGTGGGAGCGAGGGGCCGGCTGGACGCTCGCGTCGGGCAGTAGCGCCTGCGCGGTCGCCGCGGCGTTCCGGCATCTGGGCCGGGTCGGCGACACGGTGGAGGTGATCATGCCGGGCGGCACGCTGCGCGTCGCGCTGGACGGCGACCGCGCGACGCTTCGCGGCGCCGTCGACCGCGTCACGTGACCGGGGCGAGCTCCAGGATCGTGAGCTCCGCGGGACAGTTCACGCGGATGGGAACGAGGCCGAAGCCCAGCCCCCGCGAGACGTAGCCCAGCGCCGGGCCGCGCACCCAGCCCGAAGCGAACCGTCGACCGTAGCGGGACGAGGTGAACGGCGGTCCGATGAACGGCAGGACGACCTGACCGCCGTGCGTATGCCCCGACAGGGTCAGCGACACCGACACGGGCACGTCTGGAAGCAGGTCGGGGTTGTGGGACGCCAAGATGCAGGCGGTGTCCGTCGGCCGGTCGCGCAAGGCGGAGGGCAGGTCGGGATCGCCGGTCACGAGATCGTCCACGCCGGCGAGCCACAGATCGTCGCGGACCCGCTCGCCACGGTTCACGAGCACCTCGATCCCTGCCGCTTCGAGCCGGGCCTCGAACGTCTCGATCCGCCGAAACCGAGCGCGGTCGTGGTTTCCCCAGACCGCGCGCACGCCCAGCGGCGCGCGCAAGCGGCCCAGCTCGCCCACCAGCGCGTCGATCGATCCGCCCTCGCGCTGATCGACGATGTCGCCGCCCAGCACGATCAGGTCGGGCGCCTCGGCCAGCGTGGCGTCGACCCACGCTTCGACCGACGCGGCGCCGATCCACGGCCCGTGGTGCAGATCGGCCAGCCATGCGACGCGCAGCGGCGAGCGGAGCCCTGCCAGCGACGCGCGGCGCACGACGCGCTGGAACGCGTACGCCTCGCGGACCGCTGCGCCCGTCATCCCGACGGCCAGAAGGCTGGCGGCCGCCACCACGAAGCGCCTGCGACCGGGCGACGGCGGACCGGAATCGCCTTCGCTCATGCGACGCGGGCGCCCATCAGCGCGTCTGCGTCACCTTCCGCAAGTGGCGCGGCGCGTCCGGATCCAGGCCGCGCTGGCCGGCGAGCTGCAACGCCAGCCACTGGCCGACGACGACGTGGACGAACGCCTCGGTCACCGGGTCCGCGCCTTCGGGCAGCGGCACGGCGGCGTTCGCGATCGCGAGCAGCTCGGGGTCGGCGCTCACCACCGTCAGGTCGGCGCCGGTGTCGCGCATCCGGGCAGCCGCCTCGCGGTTCGTCGCGGCGGTCGCGTCCCCCAGGCCGAGCAGCAGGACGGGGGCGCCCGCACCCAGCGAGGCGATCGGTCCGTGCTGGAACTCGGCGCTGCTGTACGCGTGCGCGTGCAGGTAGCTGGTCTCCTTCAGCTTCAGCGCCGTCTCGAGCGCCGGCCCGAACGACAGGCCGCGCCCCAGGACGTCGAGCTGCTCGGCGTGCGTGAGCCGGGCGGCGGCCAGGTCCAGGGCCTGCGTGTCGACCAGCAGCGCGGCGACGGCGTCGGGAACGGCCTGCAGCGCGGCCTTGAGCGGCGCGCTGTCGCTCCACTCCGCGATCAGCCGGCTCAGCGCCATCATCTGGCTCGTGAACGTCTTGCTGGCCGCGACGGCCCGCTCGTCGCCCGCCTGCTGCCGCAGCGACCAGGTCGCGGCCGCCTCCAGCGACGAGCCCGCACGGTTGCTGACCGCCAGCGTTCGACCGCCTGCCGCACCGAACGCCTGCAACGCCTCGACGACGTCCTGGCTCTCGCCGGACTGGCTCACGCCGATCCCCAGCGCGTCGTCGCAGCGGAACGGCGCGCGGTGGATCGTCACCAGGCTGGGCGGCACGCTCGCGACGGGCAGACCGAGCGTCAGCCCGGCGAGGTAGGCGAAGAACGTCACGGCGTTGTCGCTGGAGCCGCGCGCGAAGCTGAGCGCCATCGCCGGCGGGTCGGACCGCAGCGCTGCGCCGATCTCGGCGGCCGCCGGGTCGTCCAGGATGCGGCGGAGCACGTCCGGCTGCTCGCGGATCTCGGCTTCGAATCGGGTCACGAACGTCCTCCTGCGGGCGGCGTGCCCGCCCCCGACAGCGCGCCCGCCCCCCGAAGCGCCCGACCGCGGGCGAAGACGCGCGTGACGGACAGCTCCGCGTCGAGCTCGACCACGTCGGCGCGCAGTCCCGTCTCGAGCCGCCCCCGGTCGCTCAGGCCGAGGTAGCGGGCGGGGACGCCCGCCGCGAGCTGCGCGGCCTGATCGAGCGTCAGCCCCGCGGCGACGGCGGCCCGCACGGCCGCGTCGAGCGTGAGGACGCTGCCGGCCAGCGTGCCGTCGGCCAGGCGTGCGGCGCCGTCGGTCACGGTGACCTCCTGGCCTCCGAGCTCGGTCGTCCCCTCGGGCCGTCCGCACGCCCGGATCGCGTCCGTGATCAGCAGCAGCCGTCCCGGCTTTGCGTTCCTCGCGGCGAGGAACGAGGTCGGGTGCACGTGATGGCCGTCCAGGATGAGCTCGGCGAAGGCGTCCGGGTCGGCGAGGCAGGCGCCGACCACGCCCGGAACGCGCCCCTCCATGCCGCCCATGGCGTTGAACAGGTGGGTGAACCCCACCGTTCCGCCCTCCTGGCGCACGGCGGCCGCGATGCGCGCGACCTGATCGGCGTCCGCGCGGGTGTGGCCCAGACTGACGCGGACGCCGGCGCGGGCGAACGCGCGCGCGGCCTCCTCGGCACCGTCGATTTCGGGCGCCAACGTCACGACCCGCACGACGCGGGTCGCGAGCGCCTCCTCGACCGCCGCGGTCGTGGGCGTGAGCGCCTCGGGCGGCTGCGCGCCCAGCCGCGCCGGGCTGATGAACGGCCCCTCGAGATGCGCGCCGGGGACGTCGGGCAGGATCTCGGCGCCGTCGTCCGCGGCTCGCGTGTCGGCCCGCTGCTCGGCGCGCACCTCTTCTCGAGCGGCTTCCCGGATCTCGTCCCGCACCTCGGCGACGCCGCGTAGCGCGCTCAGCACCTTCGGCCACGGGTTCGTGATGGTGGTCGGCAGCAGGGTCGTCGTGCCGTGCTTCAGGTGGTGGCGTGCGGCCGCTCGGACCCCGTCGGGCCCGTCCATCGTGTCGCCGCCCCCGCCGCCGTGGACGTGCGCGTCGACGAAACCGGGCAGGTAGCGCGGCGCGTCGTCGTCGGGCTCGGGCACGACGCGTCCGATGGGCTCGATGCGCTCGATGCGCTCGCCCAGGACGAGGCGTCCGCGCTGGACGCCGTGGGAGCGGACGATCCACCCCTCCAGGGTGGTCGTTTCGAGGGTGGTCATGGCGGAAGTGTACCGCCGCGTCGCGACGGTACGCTGCCGCATGGATCTTCCCGACGTGCTGGTCGTGGGCGCCGGACCGAACGGCTTGGCGGCGGCGGTGACGCTGGCGCGCGAGGGGCTGCGCGTGCGCGTCGTGGAGCGCGGCGACGAGGCGGGCGGAGGAGCACGCTCGGCCGAATCGACGCTTCCGGGCCTGATCCACGATCTCGGGTCGGCGGTCCATCCGTTCGCGGCGGGGAGTCCGGTGATGTCCGCCTGGCCGCTTCAGGACCACGGCCTCCGCTGGGTCCATCCTCCCCTGCCGTTGGCGCATCCGCTGCGACACGGCGCGGCGGCGCGGCTCGAGGCGTCGCTGGACGCGACGGTCGCCGGCTTGGGCGACGCGGGTCCGGCCTGGCGAGCGCTGACCGGGCCTGCGACGGAGGCGTGGCCCCGCCTGGCGCCGGCGTTCCTCGGTCCGCTCCTCCGGCCGCCGCGGGCGCCGCTGCATCTGGCCCGCTTCGGCGCTCGCGCGGTGCTGCCCGCGAGCTGGACCGCGCGCGTGCTGCCGGACGCGGGTGCCCGGGCGCTGTGGGCCGGCTTGGCGGCGCACGCCTCGCTGCCGCTGGGGGCGCCGGGGACGTCGGCGGTCGCGATCACCTTGGCGGCGCTGGGGCAGCGTGTCGGCTGGCCGTTCCCGGCCGGCGGGGCGGGCGCGATCGCGTCGGCGCTACGCGGCTACCTGGAGGCGCTGGGGGGCGAGGTCGTGACCGGCGTCGAGGTTCGCGACCTGAGCGAGCTTCCGCCGGTGCGTGCGGTGCTGATGGACGTCACGCCGGCGCAGCTGCTTCGGATCGCCGACGGTCGGTTGCCGGCGGGCTACGCCCGGACGCTGGCGCGGTACCGGCCGGGCGACGCGGTCGTGAAGCTGGACCTCGCGGTCGAGGGGGGCGTGCCGTGGAGCGATCCCGCCTGCGGCGAGGCGGGAACGGTGCACCTGGGCGGATCGTACGAGCAGATCGCGGAGGCGGAGGCCGCCACGGCGGCGGGCCGCATTCCAGAGGCGCCGTACGTGCTGCTGGCGCAGGCCGGCAGGTTCGATCGGTCGCGGTGCCGGGAGGAGCTGGAGCCGGTGTGGGCGTACGCGCACCTGCCGCGGCGGCACGCGGGCGACGCGGAGGCGGTGGCCACCTTGGCGCAGCGCATCCGTGCGCAGATCGAGCGCTCGGCGCCGGGAACCACGGCGCGTACGCGCGCGGTGCGCATCTGGGGGCCGGCCGAGCTGGCGGCCGACAACCCGAACTTGGCCGGGGGCGACATCTCGTCCGGCGCCGCGACGCTGGTGCAGCTCCTGGCGCGTCCGGTGCTGTCGCCCGCGCCGTACGCGACGCCGCTGGCGGGCATCTACCTCTGCTCGGCCGCGACGCCTCCCGGTCCGGGCGTGCACGGCATGTCCGGGTTCCGGGCGGCGCAGCTCGTCGCGCGTCGGGAGTTCGGGATCGACGTGGCGCTACCGGATGCGGGACGCGCCTCGGGCTAGGCGGGCAGGCCGCGCTCGAGCAAGTGCACGACCATGAGACCGTGCTCCACGTCGAACCAGCAGCGCTGGATCCAGACCGATTGCGGGTCGCCGCCGTCCGTTCGTACGCGCACCTCGCCGCGGGCGCCGTGGCGCATCAGATCGGCCAGCAGGCTCGGGGACATCTCGCCCAGCCAGACCAGGGTGCGGTCGTCCTCACGGACGAGCTCGCCTTCGTGATCCGCCAAACGGGCGGGCGTGCGGACCTTGGGCTCGTTCACGGGGTCACCCTAGCGGAGTCGCGCGTCGCCGGCGCGATCGACTGGGCATCTGCCCAGAGGTGGGCTACCTTGGAAGGGTGCCGATCCCGGATCCGAGCGACATCCTGGCACGGGCGGACGCGATGTCGTCCGCCGCCGATCGGCTTCGGCCCGGCCCGGACGAGGACCCGGCCCCCTACCTGCTGCTGCGCGCCCTCGCGACGGAGCTGACCCTGAAAGCGCTGCTCTCCGCCACGAAAGGGCGCTACCCCAGGGTGCACAGCCTCCGCGCGCTGCTGGGCGACCTTCCTTCGGACGATCGTCTCCGGCTGGACCGGCTGCACCGCACGCTCTACCGCGCCCATCATCCCCGTGCCGAGGACGCCGAGGCGGACACCGCGCTCGAGCGGATCGCGGACGCGGCGGGCGACGCGTTCCAGGCGGCCCGCTACCCGTTCGACCACGACCTGCGGGACGTTCCCGATCCCGAGCCGCTCCGCCAGGTGGCGCGCGGACTGGCGCTTCAGGCGCTCGCGGAGCGCCGCCCCGCAGACCGACCGGAAGCGGACCGAGCGGGCGCGAACCGACGGCGGCGGCGTCGCTGACGCGACGCTCGCCGCGACTCAGCCCGAGGTGGAGCGTCCGTCCCTGGCCGCCCACAGCAGCCCGCGCGAGATCATCTCCCCCACCTCGGGAATGGAGAACTCGTCGATGGCGTGCCCGACGGAGCAGTAGAAGACGCGGCCCCGCCCCCAGCGCTTGACGTACGTGACCGGCATCACGACGCCCGCGAGCCAGGGCAGGTGCTCGCCGCTGAACGTCGTGGTGGCCAGCACCTCGATCGCCGGGTCGACGTGCAGGTAGTACTGCTCCGAGCGGACCTCGAACGGCGTCAGCCCGGCGACGATCTCGTGGTCCGAGACGGGATCGACGCGGTAGGTCACGAAGTCGTCCTCGGGCACCGGGCGGTCGGGCCAGCCGGGTGGATGGGCGACGAACTGGCTGCCGGCCAGGAACTTGAACGTCGGCCGATCGCGGAACGCGTCGCCCATGTGGCCGTGCCAGCCGGCGAGGCCCGTCCCGTTCGCGACGGCGCTCAGAAGCCCGTCCTCCTGGGCGCGATCCAGGTTTCCCAGCGCCGGGTCGTGCGCGCTGCCCATGCTGGACCAGAGCGGCACGATCAGGTCGGTCCGGGCCATCGCGGCCTCGTCGGTCAGTACGTCCAGCGACGTCGCTACGCGGACCTCGGCCCCGCGGGGCTCCAGCACGTCCCGGGTCCACTGCGCGAACGCGGTGGGCGCGTGGGCGGCCCAGCCTCCGCTCAGGATCAGCACGTTCATGACGCCCTTCCTTCCTCGCCGGACGATCTCAGGTGACGGGCCAGGGCGGCCATGTCGTCCTCGCCGTGCCCTGCCTGGACGGCGCTCCGCAGCTGCGCGAGCACCAGCCGCGCCTGAGCGGCCGGCGTTCCCGCGCGCTCCGCCTCGGCGACGAGAAGCGCCACGTCCTTCGCCGCGAGCCGCAGGGCGAACGACACCGGCGCGTCGGGTTCCAGGTACTGCGCGCGGCGGTACCCCAACATGGGCGCGCCCGCCGCGCTGTCGGCGAGAACGTCGTAGAACGTCGCTGCCTCCAGTCCCCCGGCCTCCGCCAGCGCCAGCGCCTCGGCGACCGACTGGTTCAGCGCGTGCAGCACCCCGTTCACGAGGAGCTTCGTGAGCGCGCCCCGGCCGGCTTCGCCCATGTGCACGACGGCGCGTCCCAGCCGCTCCAACGTCGGGCGGGCCCGTTCCAGCCCTTCCGCGTCGCCGCCGACGAGCAGCACCAGCGTTCCCTGGCGCGCCGCGTCGACGCTTCCCGAGACGGGAGCGTCGAGGAACGCGGCGCCTCGCTGGGCCGCGACGGCCGCGATGCGGCGGACCGTGCCTGGGGCCAGCGTGCCGCTCTCGACCACGACGCCGGGCCGCGGCGTGGCGGCCAGCGTGCCGTCCGGACCCAGGTGCACCTCGTCCGCCGCGGCGTCGTCCGCCATCATCGACACCACGACGTCCGCGCCCGTGGCCGCGGCGGCCGGCGTCGCGGCCCGCTCGGCGACGCCCGGGTACCGCTCGACGAACGCCTGCGCCTTCGCGGGCGTACGGTTCCAGACGACGATCCGGTCCTCGCCGGCGGCGAGGCCGCCCGCCAACGCCTCGGCCATGGGGCGTCCCATCCGCCCCAATCCCAGGAACGCGATCCGCACTACGGCGCGGGCGCCGGGGCGGGCGCGGTCGCCGCCGCGCCGCCCTCCGGCTCGCTCGTCGCGGTCGCGCCGATGCTGCCGGCGATGAGCGCGTCCTCGGTGGCGTCCGCCGCATCCAGCTCGGCGGTGACGCGTCCCTCGTACATCGTGAGGATCCTGTCGCTGACGCCCAGCACCTCGGGCATCTCCGAGGAGATCACGATCACGGCGATCCCGTTCCGGGCAAGCTCGCGGATCAGGCGGTGGATCTCGCTCTTGCTTCCGACGTCGATGCCGCGGGTGGGCTCGTCCAGGATCAGCAGCCTGGGCTCGTGCGCCAGCCACTTCGCGATGACGATCTTCTGCTGGTTGCCGCCGGACAGGTTCTTGGCGGCCTGGGTCGGTCCCGGCGTCTTGATGTCCAGCCGGTCCTTGTAGGTGACGTAGAGCTGGTGCTCCTTGGCGGCGTCGACGAAGCCGTTCCAGGTCAGCTGGTCGATCTGGGGCAGGCTGAGGTTGTCGCGCACGCCCATCCCCAGTACGAGGCCCTGCACCTTGCGGTCCTCGGGCACCAGCGCGATCCCGGCGTTGACCGCGTCGGCGGGACTGGCGAGCACGCGCTGACCGCCGAACAGCCGGACGGCGCCCGCCGTCGCCTTGCGAAGGCCGAAGATCGTCTCGGCCAGCTCGGACCGTCCGGCCCCGATCAGGCCGTACAGGCCGACGACCTCGCCGGCGTGCACGCGCAGGTGGACGTCCTCGAAACAGCCGGGCACGGTGAGGCCGTCGACGTCGAGCACCTCGTCGCCGAGCTCTGAGGCCTCGCGCACCGCTCCTTCGTCGAGGTCGCGACCGATCATCAGGCGCGTCACCTCGGCCTCGTTCGTCTCGTCGGTGTACACGGTGCCGCGCTGACGCCCGTCCCGCAGCACGGTGATGCGGTCGCTCAGCTCGAAGATCTCGTCCATCCGGTGCGAGATGTAGATGATCGCGACGTTCTGCTCCTGGAGCCGCCGGATGTTCTTGAACAGGATGCGCTTCTCCTGCTCGGTCAGCGACGAGGTGGGCTCGTCGAACACGACGATGCGGGGATCGAACGCGAGGGCACGGGCGATCTCGACCATCTGCTGGTTCGCGATCGAGAGCGAGGAGAGCTGATCGCGAGCCGATACGGTGGACTCCAGGCGCTCCAGGATCGCGTCGGCGTCGGCCCGGAGCTTGCGCCAATCGACGCCCAGGCGCTTCGTGGGGAGACTTCCCAGGAAGATATTCTCGGCCACCGACAGGCCCGGCACCAACGACAGCTCCTGGTGCACGAGGAGGATGCCGAGGCGCTTCGCGTCCAGGGGCGCTCGGGGCGCGACGACCTGACCGTCGAGGTGGATCTCGCCGCTGTCCGGGGAATAGGTCCCGGCCAGCACCTTCATCAGCGTGGACTTGCCGGCGCCGTTCTCGCCGAGGAGCGCGTGCACCTCGCCGCGTCGGACGTCGAGGTCGACGTCGTCGAGCGCCTTCACGCCGGGAAACGTCTTGGTGATCCCGCGCAGGTAGAGGATCGTGTCGTCGAGCGCGACGCCGCTCGGTTCGCGGAAGCCGGGGCGGGGGGCTGCGTCCATGGTCGCTCCCTCGGGGCCCTCGGCGGAACGCGCGAACGCGTCCCGCCGAGGGCGTGGTGTCGAGACGGTCAGAAGACCGGCTTGGTGTAGTCGTCCATGTTCGCCTGCGTGATCTTGGGCGTGTCGAAGTAGTTCAGGAACGGCACGTCCTGTCCGTCGATCACGGCCAGCGCCGTGTCGAGCGCGTTGATCGCGTCGTCGACGGGCGACTGGTAGATCGAGCCCCAGTACTCGCCGCGCGCCATCGCCTCGTAGCCGACGGCGAAGTTCGTGGCGCCGACGAAGGTGATCTCCTCGCCGCGACCGGCGTCGAGGGCGGCGTTCAGAGCGCCGACGCCCATGTTGTCGTCGCCCGAGTAGACGCCGTCGATCTGGTCGTACTTGATGAGCAGGTTCTCCATCACGCGCTGCGCCTTCTCGCGGTTCCAGTCGGCGGGCTGGCTCTCGAGGACCTCGACATCGGGGCACACCTCGGCGAAGCGGTCCAGGAAGCCGTCGGAGCGCTCGATGGCGGTGGTGTAGCCGGGCTGGCCCTGGATGTTGACGACCTGGCCGGACTCGGCGAGGCCGCGCTCGGTCAGGCGGTCGCACATGATCTCGGCGGCGCGGTTCCCCTGCGTGATGTTGTCGGGGCCGGAGAACGAGGCGATGAAGTCGAAGCCGGCTTCGGCGATGTTCGAGTTCGTCACGACGACGGGAATGTCGGCCTGGAACGCCTGGCGGACGACGGGAACGACCGCCTGGCCGTTCGTGGGCCAGATGATGATCGCGTCGACGTCCTGCTGGATCAGGTCCTGCATCTGCGCGATCTGGCGCGCGACGTCGCCGCCCGCGTCCAGCACGACGGTCTCGACGCCGAGCTCGGCGGCGTAGTCGATGAACGCCTGCTCGTACGTCGTCTGGTAGCTGTCGACGCCGACGTTGTTCTGGGTGATGCCGATGACCTGGGCCGCTGCGAACGAGGCGAGCAGGGCACCGGCCAGGATGGCGAGGATCGTCTTCTTCACGTGGATCTCCTTCGGGGTGGGGACGGACCGTCGATGGACGGCGCGGGGCGGGGGCGGTCGCTGCCGACTACATGGCGACCTCCCGACGCCGGGGCGGCGAGCCGGACCCCGGTCGGTGGCCGAACGGGGAGGTCGGGCGGCCGTTCATGCCCGTGCCCCGTCCCGGCCGGCTCCGGTCGTGCGCTTGTCGAGGATGAGGACCGCGATCAGCATCGCGCCGAGGATCACGAGCACCCAGTACGCCTGCACCTGCATCAGGTTCATGCCGTTGCGGAGGATCTGGATGCCGAGCACACCGCCCACGGTGCCGACGATGCTGCCGTGGCCGCCCGTGAGCTTGGTGCCGCCCAGCACGACGGCGGTGATGACCCACAGCTCGTAGACGGTGCCCATGTTCGGCGTCGACGCGCCCATCTGCGTCGAGAGCAGCAGTCCGGACAGGGCTGCCAGGGCGCCGAGCATCGTGAAGTTGATCAGCAGGTGCCGGCCGACGCGGACGCCGGCGTTCACCGCGGCGTCGCGGTTGCCGCCCACGGCATAGGTGTCGCGGCCGTGACGAGTGTTGGTGAGAACGACGTGCAGCACGATCGCGATCGCGACGAAGATCACCGCCAGCGTCGGCACCCCCGCGATCTGGGACATCCCGAAGTCGGCGTACGCGAAGTTCAGCGCGAAGTACGACTCCTGGTTCGTGTAGACGAAGACCAGGCCCCGGATCCCGAGCATCGCGCCCAGCGTCACGATGAACGAGTCGACGCCGGTCTTGTAGGTGATCAGGCCGTTCAGCCCGCCGAGCGCGGCGCCGACGGCCAACCCCAGCAGGGCGGCGGGAATCATGCCGAGCTGGCTCTGAAGTCCGACGGAGAGCGACGCTGCCAGCGCCATGATCGCCCCGACCGACAGGTCGATCTCGGCGTTGATCATCACGAACGTCATGCCCAGCGCGATGATCCCGATGAACGTCGACTGCAGCAGGATGTTGAGCAGGTTGCCGGTGCTGAAGAAGAACTCGCGCGTGCCGGGCATCAGGCTGAAGAACAGCAGCTCGGCGATCACGAACGCCCAGATGGGCTGGCGCGCCAGCGACCGGACCCAGGCGTTCAGACGGCTGCGCTCGGCGGTGGGCACGCTCGCGACCCGGCCGCTCATGCCGCCCACAACCGTCCGCGCTTGGACGCCACGTCCAGCCAGACGACGAGGATGATGACCAGCCAGGTGACCAGCCACTGCGCGTAGAACGGGAACCCCAGGAGCAGGAGCCCGTTGTTGATGAAGCCGAAGATGAGGATCCCGATCACGGTCTTCGCGATGCTGCCCGAGCCGCCCAGCAGGCTGGTGCCGCCCAGGATGATGCCGGCCAGCACCTGCAGCTCCCAGGTCTGCCCGACGGTGTTCTGCGAGCCCATCACCCGCGAGCCCAGGATGACGGCGCCGGCGAAGACGGCGAACGCGCTGATCAGATAGGTCGAGAACACGATCCGCGACGCACGCAGGCCGGAGTACGACGAGGCGATGCGGTTGCCGCCCACGGCGAACACCTTGCGCCCGAAGCCGGTCCGGTGGAGCACGATGCCCAGGACCACCGCCAGCCCCAGGAAGAGCACCACCGGCACGTTGATGTCGATGTTGCCCATGCTGATCAGACGGCCTCGGCCGAAGACCGCGAACCAGGTGTCGCTCTGGTTGGCGATGTCGACGTTCTTGCCGCCGCTGTAGAGCAGCGTGGCGCCTTGCAGCACCGACAGCATGCCCAGCGTGACGATCAGCGAGTTCAGCCTGAGGAAGCCGACCAGCGTGCCGTTCACCGCCCCGGCGATCAGCGTGACGACCAGGGTGACCAGGATCGCGGGAAGCGGTCCGATCTTGTCGTGCAGGTCGACGACCATCACGGTCGCGAGCGACAGCATCGAGCCGACCGAGAGATCGAGGTTCCCGCCGATCACCACGAACGTGACGCCCAGGGCGATCGTGCCCAGGATCGACACCTGGCGGATGACGGCGAGGATGTTCTCCGTGGTCGCGAACCGATCGATCGTGAACGACATCACGATCAACAGGAGCACGAACGCCACCAGGATCCCCTGGTCTCGAAGGATGCTTCGGAGCCGCTCGCGCCAGGATCCCGGCGATTGGACCTGCTGCACGTTTCCTCCTCGATCCGCGCGAGTCGCGCCGTTCGGGGTCGAACCCCGAGGGCGGGGATGCGACGGGATGGGCGGTCGCCGAGTGTCGTGGTCCAGTGGTCCAACGGTCATACCACTAGGTTCTCGCAATCGACCTTGCAGCTTCCGCGCCTTCGGTCGGGCCATCGGTCGAGCTTCCGGGGTCGTCCCCAGAAGCCCGCGATCGCATCGATTTCGGACGTTTTAGGGGTAGCACGACCCGCAAATCGTTGTCAAGAAGTCCGATCCGTGTACTCTTCGACCGGATTGCTCGTGAAAACATTCCCTTTAGCACGGTCTTCGTCGACGCCGCGCCTGGCGCCTTGACACCCCCTGAGCCGGGTGCTAGGTTCACCCCACGTTTTCGAAGAGGTATAGCGGTCATACCAATGGCTGGCGTCCCGACGCTCGGGGGACGGCGGCTTCCTGGCGCACGACGGCCCGTGGCCGCGGCGCGACCGGAAGGAGCGACGGTGCAGCAGAGGATTCGGAACCACCGCCTGTACGAGCAGGTCGTCGAGCGCATCAGCGCGCAGATCTTCGAGGGCGAGCTGCGCAAGGGCGATCAGCTTCCCAACGAGCGCACGCTGGCCGAGCAGTTCGGCGTCAGCCGGACCGTCATCCGCGAGGCGATGAAGACCCTCGCCAAGGACGGACTGGTCGAGGTGCGCACGGGTCAGGGGACGTTCGTGGTCGACGGCACCGCCGGGGCGCTCAAGAACTCGATCCAGACGCTGATGCGGATCGGGCAGGACGAGGACCGCCTCCGCGAGCTCGTCGAGCTTCGGGAGCTGCTCGAGCCAGGCGTCGCCGCCTTGGCCGCGCGCCGCGCCGACGCGGACGACCTCGAGCGCATGGAGGCGTCCATCCAGGAGATGAGCCGGGCGATGGGCGACGCCGACGCGTTCATCCGCGCCGACAACCGCTTCCACCAGCAGCTCGCCCGCGCCAGCCGCAACCGGCTGATCCCGCGCATCCTCGACTCGATCGTCGACCTGCTGCACGAGCTCCGGGGCGAGATCTTCGAGATCGAGGGCGGCCCCGAGCGCGGCCAGGCGCACCACCGCACGATCCTCGCCGCGGTCCGCGACCGCGACGCCACCGCCGCGAAACACGCCATGGACGACCACCTCGCCCAGGTCAAGCGCGACAGCGAGGCCGCCGTCCGCAAGCAGAAGCGCGCCCGCAACGCGCAGACGAAGGGGGACGAAGCGTGAGCGAAGCGTCCGCACGACACGACGCCGCCTCGGCCGGAGCGACGGGGCGCGAGGACTGGCTCCGCGCATACCGGCAGATGCAGCGCATCCGGGTGTTCGAGGAGCACGCCAACGACCTCTATCTCACCGCGCGCATGCCCGGCCTGACGCACATGTACACCGGCCAGGAGGCGGTGGCGGTCGGCGTGTGCGAGACGCTGCGCCGCGAGGACACGATCACCAGCACCCACCGCGGCCACGGCCACTGCGTCGCGAAGGGCGCCTCGCTGGACCGGATGTTCGCCGAGCTGCTCGGGCGCCGCGACGGCTACTGCCGTGGCAAGGGCGGGAGCATGCACATCGCCGACCAGGAGAACGGCAACCTGGGCGCCAACGCCATCGTCGGCGGCAGCGCCGGCATCGCCACCGGCTCCGCCCTGAGCGCCAAGCGGCGCGGCGACGGCGACGTCTCCGTCTGCTTCTTCGGCGAGGGCGCGCTGGGCCAAGGCCTGTTGTACGAAGTGATGAACATGGCGCAGCTCTGGAAGCTGCCGATCGTGTACGTGTGCGAGAACAACATGTACAACGAGTACACCCACTACGACGAGGTCACCGCCGGCGCAATCCTCGACCGCCCGCGCGCGTTCGGCATCCACGTCGAGCACGTCGACGGCCAGGACCTCCGCGCCGTCCGTGCCGCCGCCGCCGAGCTCGTGGGCCGCGCCCGCCGCGGCGAGGGACCGTCGTTCCTGCTGTGCGACACGTACCGCTACCACGGCCACCACGTCGGCGACATCGACCGCGCCTACTACCGCAGCAAGGACGAAGAGAAGTCGTGGCGCACGGAGCGCGATCCGATCACGCTGTTCACCGCGTGGCTCGTCGGCGAGCTCGACGTCGACCCGGCCGAGCTCGAGGCGATCGAGCGCGAGGTCCGCGACGAGGCCCAGGCCGCCGTGACCTTCGCCCTGGACGCGCCCTACCCCGACGAGAGCGAGGTCGACCAGCATGTCTACGCCTGACGTCGCCACCCGCACCCGCGTGATCAGCTTCTCGAAGGCGGTGAACGAGGCGCTGGCCGAGGAGATGCGCCGCGACGAGCGGGTGCTGATCCTGGGCGAGGACGTCGCCGAGGCCGGCACGCCGTTCAAGGTCCTCGCAGGTCTCGTCGAGGAGTTCGGCACCGACCGCGTGATCGACACGCCCATCTCCGAGCCCGGCTTCACCGGCATCGGGGTCGGCGCCGCGATGACCGGCCTCAGGCCGGTCGTGGACCTGATGTTCGGCGACTTCCTGACGCTGATCATGGATCAGCTCGTGAACCAGGCCGCCAAGATCCACTACATGTCCGGCGGCAAGCTCACCGTGCCGCTCACCGTCCGCACGACCCTCGGGGCCACCCGGCGCTCCGCCGCCCAGCACAGCCAGAGCCTGCACGCCTGGGTCAGCCACGTCCCCGGGCTGAAGGTCGCGCTCCCCTCCACGCCCGCCGACGCGAAAGGGCTCATGAAGACCGCGATCCGGGACGACAACCCGGTCGTGATCTTCGAGGACAAGCTGTCGTTCCAGGAGAAGGGCCCCGTCCCCGAGGACGACGAGTTGCTGATCCCGTTCGGCGTCGCCGACGTCAAGCGCGAGGGCCGCGACGTCACCCTGATCGCGACCAGCAGCATGGTCCAGGTGGCGCTGGCGGCGGCCGAGACGCTGGCCGCGGACGGCATCGAGGCCGAGGTGATCGACCCCCGCACCACCAGCCCCCTGGACGACGCCGCACTGATCGAGAGCGCCAAGCGCACCGGCCGCTGCATCGTGATCGACGAGGGGCACCGCCGCTACGGCGTGGGCGCCGAAATGGCGGCCGTCGTCGCCGACGGCGCGTTCTGGTGGCTGGACGGCCCGGTGCGCCGCCTCTCCGCGATGGACGTTCCCGTCCCGTTCTCGCCCGTCCTGGAAGACCTGACCGTCCCCACCGCGCCCGACGTGGTCGCGGAGGCGGTGGCCCTGATCCGTCCCTGACGAGACTCGCATCTCGCGAGCCTCGTCCCGAGCCTCGAGCCCTCTCTTAGGAGGAACGACATGGCCATCGCCACGCACGGAACGATGGGCGTCGACTGGGAACAGCGCATCGACTTCGACCGGCTCCGCACCGAACGCCTCGCGAAAGCCAAAGCGGTGCTGGCCGGCGCCGACGCCGGCGCGCTGCTGGTGTTCGACATGAACAACGTGCGCTACCTGACCGCGACCCACATCGGCACCTGGGCGCAGGACAAGGTGGCGCGCTTCGCGCTGCTTCCAGGCGGCGACGAGCCG
>Ga0102931_1000569_pt1 | contig 18081 bp, 16 predicted proteins | sample SalPonR1_C_D1_MG_FD_79282 | JGI IMG/M metagenome (GOLD analysis project Ga0102931, IMG submission 79282) | Salt pond soil microbial communities from South San Francisco under conditions of wetland restoration - Salt Pond MetaG R1_C_D1_MG | ecosystem: Environmental > Aquatic > Marine > Intertidal... | reverse complement strand
GCGCAGGACGGGGAAGACGAAGTCGCGCACGAACTCCTCTTGCAGGTCGACGGCGTAGGCGGCCTTGGCGCCCGTGGCCATCGCCTTCGTCTTGGCCTCCTCGACCTCTTCGCCCTGGCCGATGTCGGCGGTGAACGCGATCACCTCGGCCCCGTAGGTCTCCTTGATCCAGGTGAGGATGACCGAGGTGTCCAGGCCCCCGGAATAGGCGAGGACGACGGTCTTGACGGGTGATTTCATGGCTCCTCCATCACGAAGACGGCCCACGGACCCGTGGTCACGCGAGTGACGGCGCCCGTGGGAAACGAGGTCAGCGGCGTCGAGCGCGAAGCGGGGTGTGGGACGAAAGGGTCATCGAAGTAAGGTCGTGCAAGCGTATGCAAGCAGCGCGATAACGTTGCGCAATGTAGCACCGGACCCGGGAGCGGTCAAGGGAGGTTCGCACGCGTCAGCGGCGATCTTCGGCCCGCCCCGGAGCGGATCCCGGCCGCCGCCGCGCAGCCCAGCACCAGCGCGGCGCCCGCCAGTCCCCAGACGCCCAGGCGCTCGCCGTACAGCGCCCAGGCGAGCGCCCCGGCGACGAGCGGCTCGACCGTCGCGACGAGCACCGCGCGCGACGCCGTCGCACGCCGCAGTCCCAGTCCGTAGAGCAGGTAGGCGAGGTACGTCGAGACGATCGCCGCGCCGGCCAGAAGCGCCCAGGCCAGCGGCGGCTTCGCGCTCCACGTCACGAACGGCGCGATGCCCGCAGCGCCCAACGGCAGCGCCAGCCCGTAGAGCTGGACCGGCGCCTGCACGGCCAGCAGCCGCTTGCCCCACAGGTAGTAGCTCGCGTACCCCAGGCCGGCCGCCAGTCCCCAGGCGACGGCCGGCGCCGACGGCGTCACGCCCTCGCCGCGTGCGGTGGACACAAGCGCCACGCCCAGCACCGAGCCGCCGACCAGCAGCCACTGGCGCCGGCCCGGTCGCTCGCCCAGCACGGGGCCCGCGAGAAGCGTCACCCACGCCGGCGCGGTATAGAGCAGCACGAACGCCAGGCTGATGCCGCCCAGGTCGATCGCCCGGATCAGCGCGACGTAGAACACGCTCACGCCGACCGCGGCGAACGCGGCCGTCGCGAGGCCGGCGCGCCAGGGGAGACGGACGAGCCGCCGCGCGGTCAGTGCGTGCGCGAGGAACGCGCTCCCGCCGAACAGCGCCCGCCAGAATGCGATCTCGACCGCGCCGACACCCAGGTCGAGCAGGCCGGCGGTGAACACGCCGAGCAGCCCCCACAGCACCGCGGCGGCCAGCACGAGCGCCAAGCCGATCGACTCGGAACGGTCGTCGCTCACGCTAACGGCCCTCGCTCACGCTCCCGACGTCGGCTCCCGCTCGGGCTCCCGCTTGGCGTCGCGCTTCACGACGATCGGCTGCAGACCGTACGACCTCGCCAGCTCCGGCCGCTGCTCCCGAAGCAGACGCATGCGGCGGCGATAGCTGGCGGTCTCGACCGAGAAGCCGATCAGGTTCACGACCCAGAACGCGATCAGCAGGCCGGTTCGGAGCGTCGGCGACAGGCCGAGCGCCCCCGCGCCGGTGCGCCACGCCAGCACCGCGTCGGCGGCGACCACGGCCCACGGAACGAGCAGCAGCAGCCCCCACAGCTCGTCGGCATGACCGCTGCCCGGGACGAGCAGCGCGCCGAGGTGGTAGCCCGCCGTCCTGGGCGCGTCGCGCACCACGCGGGGCCGAGGCACGAGCACGAACGCCGTGATCGCCACCAGCAGGAGCCCGTAGGCGATCAGCACCACCCACCACGCCCAGCTCGGCAGCGGGAGGGGGCGGGCGGCGGGCAGCGCGGCCCACGGGGCGGTGACGGTTTCGGACAGAACGGCCCGCCAGTCGCCCGCCACCGCCAGGCGCAGCTCGAGCGGCGTCGGGACCGACCAGAGCGGTGCGTCCGGCGTCATCGTCGCGTGGAACGGCGAAGGGTCGGTCGTCCGCCCCAGGAGGTGCCGAGCCACCGGCTCGCGCGGGTCCGCCCGCAGGGCGGCCTCGAGCAGCGCCTCGTCGCCGCCTGCGGCGACAGCGCGGTTGGCGAGCGCCGGCGCCAGGTCGCCCGCGGCGCGCCACGCCTCGCTCGCCGCATCCAGCTCGCCGCGCTGCGCGAACGAAAGCCCACGCACCAATGCGGCGTAGGACGTGTCGGGGAGCGTATCGACGGCCAGAACGGCGGACGGACTGGCGAGGGTCCCCGAGCGGAGCGAGACGGGCACGTCGTCCATGCCCTGATGCCATCCGGCCAGGACCGCCTGGAAGCCCGCCAGCGCCAGGATCGCCACCAGCACCAGCTTCTCCGTGGTGCTGGCGTACCGCGGCACCCACGCGCGCGTCACGGGACTGTCGACGCGGCCGCGTTCGCGCCGCTGACGGCGCAACAGCGACTGCGCACGCCAGACCTTGGCGAGCAGCACCAGCCAGGTCAGCGCGAACGCGATCAGCAGCGCCGCGACTCCGGACCAGCCCAGCCGGGCCAGCGCCAAGGCGAGCCGGTCCACCCACGTCGTCAGGCCGGCCCGGTCCAGCTCGCGCGCACGCTGGCGCCACGTCTCGGCGGCCTCGCCGTCGCCGGCCGCCCGCAGCTCGCCCGAGAGTCGATGGAGCACCTCGACGCTCCCCGGCGCCTCTTCGGCCGCGAGGCGCCAGGCGTACGGCCCCAGCAGCCGGGCCACGGCGAGGTCGCCGGCGTCCAGCGCGCGGGCCAGCGCCCGGTCGGGGAACCCGTACGCGTCGCGAAGCTCCGGGTCGGTCGCGAGGCGCGGATCGTAGTCCCGCTGGGCGAGGTCCTGGAGTCCGGCCTCGAGCAGCTCCGGTGCTCGCTCCGATGCGCCCGCCCGGGTCAGCGCCAAGGCCACCGGCATCGACTCGAAGAACGGAAGGGACGCCGCCGCCGTGACGGCCCGCTCGTGCCACGCGTCCCGCTCGGCCGCCTCGTCGACCGCGTCGGCGGCGCTCAGGGCGGCCCACGGATCGGTCGGGTCGCGCTCGGCCCGCGCGACCGGATCGGAGCCGGCCGCAGCGGCGCGACGCAGGGCGCCCAGCGCCGCGACGTCGGGGACGAAGCGGACGGGACCCGCCACGCGACCGCCGTCGACGTCGAGCGTCGCTTCCGTGCCGTCGCCGAGGGCGACGACGACGGACAGACCGTCGTCTCCGGCCTCCAGCCGCTCCGCCGGCGCGGGAAGGGGCGAGCGCTGCACGATCGCCCCGCCGTCCGCGTCGAGGGAGACGAGGTACATCCCTCGAGCCACCAGCACGCGACCGTCTGCCCGATGCGGGGTCGTCAGGGTGCCGCCGAGCCGGCCGGGCGCCCACGTCCAGCGAACGCCGTCCGCGTCGCGAACCACCACGGCGCCGTCCACCAGCTCCACGATCGGAAGGTCCGCCGCGGCGTCCTCCGCTGCGCCGTCCTCCGCCACGCCGTCCTCCGGCGCCGGCGCGGGCACCCCCTCCGGCACGGCCTCCGGCGCCTCTTGCGGCGCCTCTTCCTGCGCCTCTTCCTGCGCGTCCTCCGGAGCCCCCTCCGGCGTCGTCTCCGGAGTCGCCTCCGACGTCTGCGGCGACGGCGGCGGCGGGGCCGGATCGAGCGGCTGCGGAGCGGGCTGCGCGAGCGATCCGCTCAGCGCCACGGCGGCGAGGAGCGCGATGCACGCGCGGACGGCGAGCACCCATGCGGGGACGACGCGAACGGGGAATCGCAGAGACGACGCCATGCCTCACGGTACCGCACGGCCGCCCCGGCACGCCGTCCGGGCGGCCGTGCGCTGCGGCCGGGCTCGCCCAGGTCGGCTGCTATACTCCGACCGATGTCCGACCGCTCCCGGTCCGCTCTGGCGGCACCGTTCCCGATGGCGAGCGTGCGTTGGCACGCCGTCGATCGCAGCTCCGACGGACTTCGCGTCCGACTGGCTCCGCACCTCGCCCCCGATGCGCTCCGCGCGCGCCTGGACGAGGCGGTGGGGCCGGACGCCGCCTGGTCGCTCACGCTCACGGCGTGGGGCGAGGACGCCCTGATCGCCCAGCTGACGGTCCCCGGCGCTCGCGAGGCGGCGACGTCGGGGGTGCCGGCGCCGGCCGTGTCGCGGGCGGCGGTGTGCCGCGCGCTGAAGCTGCCCGCCCTGTCGGGACCGGACGGCGGCGGCTCGGTCAGCGCCGCGGACGCCGTCACGGGTGCGGCCTGGACGGCCGCCGCCGAGGCGTTCGGCGTGGCGCTTCCGGTCGTGGTGCTCGACGACGGCTGGGTCGATGCCGATCCGGAGAGCGGCGAAGGGCTGCACCTTCCCGAGCACGCCGCCCCGCCCGACGCGGGAGCCGGAGCGCGCCCCGCGAGTCACGACGATGCCTCCGCGTCGCCGGCCCCCTCACGCCCGCCGTCGCAGGCGCCGTCGGCGGATGCCGCGCCGGCGCGCGACGCGGCGGGTGGCCAAGGCGCACCCTCGGAGCAGGGCGGGGAGGCCGCGAAGCCGGACGGGCACCAGGTGATCGACCGGCTCGTCGAGCGGCTCCGGCAGGAGGGGCTGGGCGCCGAGGCGGCCCGGCTCGTCACCAGCTACGGAGGCTACGGCCGCGATCCGGAGACCAGCCGAGAGCTGTACACGAAGCTCCGCGCCCTGCTGGTCCAGCGGAGCGCCCGTACGTGATCAAGGTCGTCGCGGTCGGAGACGTCCACGGCATGTGGGCCGAGCTGTGGCGCGTGCTCAAGGCGTCGGCGGCGGCCACGCCGCAGTACGAGCCCAGTCCCGCCGTCGTCGAGGGTCGCGTCCAGGTCGTGTGCGTGGGCGACCTGGTGCACTACAAGGACGAGCGGGCGTACGCCAACGCGGTCGGCGTCGAGCCGTTCGACGCCTCGGACGGCGATCACCTGCGTCGCGCGGCGAAGGCTCAGATCCGGGAGCTCTACCGCTTCAAGCGGTTCGTCGAGGCGGCCAACGGCAACGTGCAGATCGTGCTGGGCAACCATGACGACGCGGCGCTGCGGCACGCGTACGAGCTCAGCACCCGCGGAGGGCTGCGGCACGTCGAGTTCGATCCGGCCCACGGGGGCTTGGCGCTCCCCGACGATCTGGCGGCGTGGTTCTCGAGCTTTCCGAGGGATGTGCGGTTCCACGGCGTGCAGTTCGCGCACGCCGGACCGACCCCCGGCATGCAGCAGTTCGACGATTTCTTCTATCACGACCCGGATACGAAGACGTGGTGGTACGAGAAGCCGGAGCTGGTCCAGCTGTCGGGCCATCGCTTCGGGGTGTACGGCCACACGGTGATGAGCGACGGGATCTACGTCGATCGTGAGCACGGCTTCGCGATGATCGACGCGCTACCGCACGTGCAGTTCCTCGAGATGTTCCTCGACGACGACCGCCTGGATTACAGCATCAGCCGCCTCTGAGGCGTGGCGCGCGACCCCGACGCCGCTCGGCGTCGACGGGGCGTGGCGCGAAAGCGCCGCTCAGAGCGCGTAGCCGCCCTCGTCCGCGTCGCGAACCAGCTCGCCGCCCCGCAGGACCAGGGTGCGGCGCCTGAGCCGGTCGACCAGGTCGCGCGAGTGGGTGGCGATCACGATCGTCGTGCCTCGGATGTTCAGGTCGCTGAGCAGCTCCAGGATCTCCCAGCTCGTGTCCGGATCGAGGTTGCCGGTCGGCTCGTCGCAGAGCAGCAGCGGGGGGTTCGTCACCATCGCCCGGGCGATCGCGACGCGTTGCTGCTCGCCCATCGACAGCTCGATCGGGAACGCCTTGCGCTTGTGCGCCAGACCCACCTGGCGCAACACCTGCAACGCGCGCTGGTCGAGGTTGCCGCGCGTGCCCGAGGCACGCAGCGCGAAGGTGAGGTTCTCGAGCGCCGAGAAGCCGGGGAGCAGCGCGTGGTCCTGGAACACCATGCCGATCGCGCGACGCAGCAGCGGCAGCTTCCGTTCGGGCAGGCGGGCGAGGTCCTGGCTGCTGACCGTCACCCGGCCCTCGCTGGGCACGATCCGCCGCAGCATCAGCGACAGCAGCGTCGACTTCCCCGCGCCCGAGTGCCCCGTGATGTACACGAACTCGCCCTTCCGGATGCGGAAGTCGACGTCCCGCAGCGCATGCGTGTGCGTCCGGGGGTACGTCTTCGTGACGTGTTCGAAACGGATCACGGCCGTATGCTACCGGCTGCGGGCGTACTCGGCCAACGCCTGGCGCAGCCTGGCCCGGGCGGAGGCCGCGTCGATCCGGACGAGCACCTCGGTGTTGGGCTCGCGGCGCCGCTCCAGGTCGCGCTGGTCGCAGAGCGTCATGCCGCGGGTGTGCTCGCCCCGAAGCTCGACGGCGACGTGCAGCGGCTCGCGGTCGAACAGCTCCGGATCGGTGAGCGCCATCACGGCGCAAGGATCGTGCATGGGAGCCGACGGGCGTCCGGAGCGGCGCTCGTACGAATCGAGGAAGTAGCCGAGCAGCTCCGACGCGAACACGCCCACCTCGCTTCCCAGGGCGTGCAGCGCCGCGACCTCGTCGCGCCCGAGTCGGAACTGGTGGGTCAGGTCGAGTCCCGACATGACGATCCTCGCGCCGCTGCGGAACACGACGTCGGCCGCCTCGGGGTCGGCCAGGATGTTGAACTCGGCCGCCGCGGTGGTGTTGCCGTGCGTGCGGGACCCGCCCATCAGGCTGATTCCCGCGACCCGCCGCGGCAGCTCAGGATCGAGGTGCATCGCCAGCGCCACGTTCGTGAGCGGTCCCGTGGGCACCAGCCAGAGGTCGGGATGCGCCCGGGCCGCCTCGACGATCGCGACCGCGGCCGGCGCCTTCTCGACGTCGCCGCGCGGGGACGGCAGGACCGGCCCGTCCAGGCCGCTGTCGCCGTGGATGTCGGGGGCGTGCAGCGGCTCGCCGACCAGCGGCCCGGCCGCCCCGCGGTGCACCGGCACGTCGAGCCCGGCGAGGTCGCGCACGATCAGCGCGTTTCGGGTCGTCGACCCGATGCCGACGTTTCCGGAGACGGTCGTGATCGCGACCACGTCGCACGTCCGCGCGGCGAACAGCAGCGCGAACGCGTCGTCGTGGCCCGGATCGCAGTCGATCAGGACGCGGGGACGGGCGCTCACGCCTCGTCCTCGTCGTCCGCGGAGCCCTCGGCGCCGTCGTCGTCGGCGCCCTCGCCGGACGGCGTGGCGAACGGCAGGGCCGGGTCGTCGATCTGGCGTCCTGCGGCTTCGATCTGCGCCGCCTCGACCTCGTCGCCGACCTCGTCGAGCTGCTCCTCGGCCAGCATGACCAGCGCGGAGACCACGCGGTCCTCCTCGCCAAGCCGCATGATCGTCACGCCCTGCGAGGCGCGGCCGTACGAGCTGACCTGCGCGACCTTGGTGCGGATCAGGATGCCGCCCTCGGAGAGGACGAACAGCTCCTCGTCGCCCAGCACCGGTGCGAGGGTGACCAGCGAGCCGGTCTTCGGCGTCACGCGCAGCGTCAGGACGCCCATGCCTCCACGCCCGCGCAACGGGTACTCGGAGAGCCTCGTACGCTTGCCGTAGCCACGCTCGGACACGGCCAGCAGCTCGGCGACGTCGCGCTCGTCGGGTCCGATCGTCGCCAGGCTGACGACGACGTCCCCCTCGCGTAGGCGGATCCCGATCACGCCTTGCGTCGCGCGGCCGGTGTCGCGGACGGCGGACTCCTCGAAGCGGATCGCCTGGCCGTCCCGCGTGGCGAGGACGACGTCGTGCTCGCCCTCCGTGACGCGCACGGCGACGAGGTGATCGCCGTCGACGAGGTTGATGGCGATCAGCCCGGCGGCGTTGATGTTCGCGTACTCGCGCAGCGCGGTGCGCTTGACGAGGCCCTGACGGGTGGCGAACACGAAGTAGCCCTGCGCGCCGAAGTCCTTGATCGACAGCACCGTCTGCACGGTCTCGTCGTCGTCGAGCGGCAGCAGGTTGCGGACGTGACTGCCTCGCGCGGCGCGCTCGGCCTCGGGAAGGTCGTAGATCTTCTCGCGATGCACCCGGCCGCGATCGGTGAAGAACAGCAGGTAGTCGTGCGTCGAGCCCACCAACAGCAGGCTGTTGACGTCGTCCTCCTTGGCGCGCTGGCTGCTGACGCCGCGTCCCCCCCGCGACTGCGCGCGGTACGAGCTGAGGGCGGTGCGCTTGATGTAGCCGCCGCGCGTGAGGGTGACGACCATCGCCTCCTCGGCGATCAGGTCCTCCTTGCCGATGTCGTCCGACAGGCGCCCGACCTGCGTGCGACGCGCGTCGCCGAAGCGTTCCTTGATGTCGAGGAGCTCGGCTTTCACCACGGCCCACAGCTCGGCGGCGTCGCCCAGGATCGTCTCGAGCCGACCGATCAACTCCTGCAGCTCGGCGTACTCGCTCTCGATCTTGGCGCGCTCCAGCCCGGTGAGGCGCTGCAGGCGCATGTCCAGGACCGCCTGTGCCTGGGCCTCGCTCAGGCCGAAGCGCTCCATCAGTCCGGTGCGCGCGGCGGGACCGTCGGGGGAGCGGCGGATCAGGGCGATGACCTCGTCGAGGTTGTCGAGCGCGATCAGGTAGCCTTCGAGGACGTGCGCGCGCTCGCGTGCCTTGCGAAGCTCGTACTCGGTGCGACGCTGAATGACGTCCGCCCGGTGGTCGAGGTAGTGCCGCATGGTGTCCGCGAGCGGCAGCAGCCGCGGCGAGCGCCCCACGATGAGCACGTTGTTGATCGCGAAGGTGGATTGGAGCTGGGTGTACTTGTACAGCTGGTTCAGCACCAGCTCCGGCAGCACGCCCCGCTTCAGCTCGAACACGATCCGCATGCCCTGCCGGTCGGACTCGTCGCGGATGTTCGAGATGTCCTCGATCTTCTTCGAGCGGACCAGCTGCGCCGCCGTCTGGATCAGGCTGGTCTTGTTCACCTGGTAGGGGATCTCGGTCACCACGATGGCGGCCTTCGCGCCGCGATCCTCGATGCGGGCGCGGCCCCGTACGCGGATCGAGCCGCGGCCGGTCTCGTACGCCAGCCGGATCCCCTCGGTGCCGATGATGCCGCCGGTCGGGAAGTCGGGACCCTTGACGTGGGTCATCAGCTCGTCCAGCGACAGGCTGGGGTTCCCGATCAGCGCGACGAGCCCGTCCACGATCTCGTTGAGGTTGTGGGGGGCGATGTTCGTCGCCATCCCCACGGCGATCCCCGACGCGCCGTTGACGAGCAGGTTCGGAAACGAGGAGGGCAGCACTTCGGGCTCGCTGGTCGTGCCGTCGTAGTTCTCCCGGTCGTCGACCGTCTCCTTGTCGATGTCGACGAGGAGCGACTCGGCGACCTTCGTGAGGCGCGCCTCGGTGTATCGGTAGGCCGCCGCCGGGTCGCCGTCGATCGAGCCGAAGTTGCCCTGGCCGTCCACCAGCGGGTAGCGCACGTTCCACGGCTGGGCCATCCGGACCATCGCGTCGTACACCGCGGAGTCGCCGTGCGGGTGGTACTTCTTGATCACCTCGCCGACGACGCCGGCGGACTTCGAGTGCTTGCGGTTGCTGGCCAGTCCCTCTTGCTGCATGGCGTAGAGGATGCGGCGCTGGACGGGCTTCAGCCCGTCGCGGACGTCGGGCAGGGCCCGGTCCACGATCACCGACATGGCGTAGTTGATGAAGCTCGTCTTGATCTCGTCCGTGATCTGGACGGGGACGACCTGACCTTCGTTCAACGGGTCCCTCCTCGGGGGTCGGGGGTCGCGCTCCGGCGGCCGCGCCCCTGTCGGGGCGGCCGGGCCGGGGCGTCGCGGCAACGGCGCAGTCTACCATTCCGCTTCGGTCCGGCCGTCCATGGACGGGCGCGTCTGCGACGCGCGAACTCGCGTCCGGGTCGGGTCCGCTCGGTGGCGCGCGAGCCGGCGCGAGGCGCCGCGCTACGAACCCCGCGCACGCTTCGGCGAGACGACGCTCAAGGTCGCTCGGCCAGCGGAACGAACATGCCCGCCACGCCGAGATAGACCGGGTCGCGCCCGCCGGTGGGCACCGTGTACACGCTGGCGACGAGCAGGTCGCGGCGGTGCACGACGTCGCTCAGCGCGGACTGGAGCAGCGACTGGGCCGCCCCACCGAGGAGGTCGGCCCACGGACCCTCGGCCTCGAGATCCTCCACGACCGCGGCGCTGGCACGGTCGGCGTAGTAGCGCGCGAAATCGTCGCGCGTCGGATTCGTGGCGGCGAGCGCGCCGAGCACGACGAGCACGGTGACGATCCAAGCGACGGGGCGCATGCCCCGATCGTACCCCCGGAGCGGGCCCGGCCGGCGGGAGGGCGCGTGGTAGCGTTCCGCCATGATCGCCCGCTACGCCACGCCGGAAACGACCGAGCTCTGGAGCGAGGCCGAGCGGTACAGGACCTGGCTCGAGGTCGAGCTGGCCGCCACCGAAGCGTTCGAGGCGCTGGGCGAGGTCCCGGAAGGCACCGGAGCGGCGCTTCGCGCCGCTGCCGCCGATCGGCCCCTGGACGCCGCCTTCGCGGACCGCGTCGCCGAGCTCGAGGCGGAGACCCGGCACGACATCGTCGCGTTCACGCGCGCGCTCACGGAGCGCTTCGGGGCGCCGGCGCGGTTCGTTCACCTGGGACTGACCTCCACCGACGTCGTGGACACCGCGCAGAACCTGCTGCTCCGCAGGGCGTGCGAGCTGATCGAGGAGGACCTCGCCGCCTTGCGGGGGCGACTTCGCGGGCTGGCGCGACGCTACCGTCACGCGCTCTGCATCGGGCGGACGCACGGCGTCCACGCCGAGCCGATGACGTTCGGCCTCAAGTTCGTGTCGTTCGACGCGGCGGCGGCGCGCGACCAGCGCCGGCTGACCGCGGCGAAGGAGGCGGTGTCCGTCGCGATGCTCTCCGGCTCGGTCGGGACGTTCGCGCACGTCCCGCCCGAGGTCGAGGCCCGGGTCGCGGCGCGTCTGGGCCTGGCGGTGGACCCGGTGACGAACCAGACCGTGGCGCGTGACCGGCACGCCGAGCTGCTGGCCGCGCTGGCGCTGATCGGCACGACGATCGAGCGGATCGCGCTCGAGATCCGGCACCTTCAGCGCAGCGAGGTGCGCGAGGCCCGCGAGGGGTTCGCGAAAGGCCAGACCGGCTCGTCGTCGATGCCGCACAAGAAGAACCCGATCGCGTCGGAGAACCTGAGCGGCGTCGCGAGGCTGCTGCGGGGCTACGTCGCGCCCGCCCTCGAGGACGTCGCGCTCTGGCACGAGCGCGACATCAGCCACAGCGCCGTCGAGCGGGTCGTCCTGCCCGACGCCACCACCCTGGCTTCGTACGCGTCGCGCCGGATGACCCGGGTGCTGGACGGCTTGGTGGTGGACGAGGAGCGGATGCGCGAGAACGTGGACGCGCTGCACGGCCTGGTCTACTCGCAGCGCGTCCTGCACGCGCTGATCGAGGCGGGCGCGATGCGCGAGGAGGCGTACGCCGTCGTCCAGCGCCACGCGCTGCGCGTCTGGGAGGGCGAGGGCGAGCTGCGAACGCTGCTCGCCGAAGATCCCGAGGTGCCGCTGAGCGACGCGGAGCTCGACGCGGCGTTCGACCCGGGCTGGTACCTCCGGCACGTCGACGCGATCTACGCCCGCAACGGGCTGGGAGAGGACCGCAGATGAGCGAGGACGCACCGGCGCGCACGGAGCTGCGCTACGAAGGCAAGGCGAAGCGCGTGTACGCCACCGCCGACCCGGACCTGTACCGGGTCGAGTACAAGGACGACGCGACCGCGTACAACGCGGCGAAGCGTGGAACGATCGCGGGCAAGGGCGAGATGAACGCCGCGATCACCGCCACGCTGATGCGTCACCTCGAGACGGAAGGGATCCGCACCCACTTCGTCGCGCAGCTCGGCCCGAACGAGCAGCTCGTGCGCCGGGTGGAGATCGTTCCCGTCGAGGTCATCGTCCGCAACCGCGCGGCCGGCAGCTTCGCCGCGCGCTACGGCGTCGAGGAGGGACCGGACCTCGATCCGATCGTGATCGAGTGGTGCCTGAAGAGCGATGCGCTGGGCGATCCGCCCATGAACGACGCGACCGCGGTGGCGTTGGGCTTCGCGACGGAGGACCAGCTGGAGGCGTTGTTCGAGGGGGCGATCGCCGTGAACGAGTCGCTGCGCCCGTTCTTCGCCGAGCGCGGGCTGGACCTGGTCGACTTCAAGCTCGAGTTCGGCACGGACGCGGACGGCCAGCTGCTTCTGGCCGACGAGATCAGCCCCGACACCTGCCGGCTGTGGGACCTGGAGAGTGGCGAGCGGCTGGACAAGGACCGCTTCCGGCGCGACCTCGGCGGGGTCGAGGAGGCCTACCGCGAGGTGGCGAGGCGCGTCGCGCAAGGGGCGCCGGCATGAGCGCGGAGCGGACGAGCCGCACCCGGGCACGCGTCACCGTCCGCCTCAAGCCGGCGATCCTCGATCCGCAGGGACGTGCGGTCCAGGCGACGCTGACACGGCTTGGCCATCACGGCGTCGACGAGCTCCGGGTCGGCAAGGTCGTCGAGTTCACGATCGACGGCGCGCCGGAGGAGGCCGAGGCGGAGGTCCGCCGAATCGCCGAGGGGGTGCTCGCGAATCCGGTGATGGAGGACGTCGAGATCGCGCTCGAGCCGGTCGACGCGGGCGCTCCGGACGGCGCGTAGCGGCGCGGACCGATGACCGAACGACGGCGAGACGCGGACGACGAGGCCGTGCACGTAACGGTCGTAGGTCCGTCCGGCAGGGTCCGTGGCCGCGTGGCGGTGGTGCACGGCTTCGCCGAGCACGGCGGGCGCTACGCCGAGCTGGCGGGCGCCTTCGCGGCGCACGGACTCGAGGTCCACGTCCTGGACTTGCGGGGACACGGCCGTAGCGGCGGCGTGCGGGCGCTGGTCCGTGACGCCGCCGAGACGCAACGCGACGTCACGGAGCTCCTGGAGCGTCTGCGCGCGGCCGGTGGGCCGGTGCTCGGCTTCGGCCACAGCTTCGGGGGCGCGCTGATGTTGCGTGCGGCGCAGCTCCGGCCGGAGCTCGTCGACGCGGTCGTCGTGAGCGGGCCGTACCTCCGCACCGCGGTCGACGACCCGCCGTGGATGTTCGGTCTCGTGAACGTCGTGTCGCGCGTCTGGCCTCGCCTCAGGACCCGGCCCATCGACGCGACGGCCGTGTCGTCGTTACCGGAAGAGGTGGCGCGCTACCGCGACGATCCGCTGGTGGACGTCGGCGGCGTCCGTCTGGCCAGCGTCCGCGAGCTGCACGCGCTGGGCCCGCGCGTGCTGGCCGACGCCGAGCACCTGGTCACGCCGACCCTGATCGTGCACGGGGACGCGGACCGGCTGGCCTCGGCGCTCGGAAGTCGCGAGCTGCGCGACACGGCCGGCGGGGAGGACGTCACGCTGCTCGAGCTGCCGGGGGTCGCGCACGACGTGCTCCACGACGTGGGGGCAGGGCGGGTGCTCGACGCGATCGCGACGTGGAGTCTGGAGCGCCTCGGTCTCGCGCACGTGCCGGAGGCCGTCAGTCGTCGAGGCGAAGGATCAGGAACTTGAGGTAGCGCCCCTCGGGAAACGACGTGAGGACAGGATGGTCGGGCGGCTGGCCGCCGCGGTGCACGATCGTGCCGTGGCGGCCCGCCTCGCGCAGGCCGGCACGGACGGCGCCCTCGAACGCCTTGGGCGACACCTGCGCGGTGCACGACGCGGTCGCGAGCAGGCCGCCTGGCGACACCAGCCGTCCCGCTCCCGCGTTGAGCCGTCGGTACGCCGCCTCCGCCCGCGGACGTTGGCGTTTCCTTCGCGCCAGGGACGGCGGGTCGAGGACGACCAGCTCGAAACGCTCGCGCTCCTCCGCCCAGCGCGGCAGCGCAGCGAAGACGTCCTCCTGAACCACGCGGTGTCGGGAGGAGGGAAGGTCGTTCAGCGCGACGTTCCGCTCCGCATCGCGGAGCGCGCCCTCGGCGACGTCCACGCTCCACGCCTCGCGCGCGCCTCCGTCCAGGGCGTGGACCGTGAAGCCGCCGGCGTACGCGAACAGGTTCAGCACGCGCGCCTCCCGCGCCAGCTCGCGCACCGTGGCCCGATGCTCGCGATGGTCCAGGAACAGGCCGGTCTTCTGTCCCTCGCGGACGTTCGCGAGGAACCGCAGGCCGTTCTCGATCACCGTCTCCTCGGGGGGCGGAGCCTCGCCGGCGAGCACCTCCAGGCCGGCGTCGCGGCGCACGACGACGCCCTTCAGGCGGGCCTCGCGCAGCAGCGTCTTGGCGACGAGGGGCAGGTACGGCTCGACCGAGGCGGCGTGGGGCTGAAGCACGGCGAAGCGGCCGTAGCGGTCGGCGATCACCGCGGGCAGGCCGTCGCCCTCGCCGTGGATCAGCCGGTAGGCGGTGTGGCCGGCCGCGGCCAGGGGAGCTCGCGTCCGGACCGAGCGGGCGACCGCCGCTTTCCACCAGCCGTCGTCCGGCGGGGCTTCCCACGAGAACAGCCGCACGCCGATCGCCCCCGCGTCGTCGTATAGGCCGAACGCCACGGCCGAGCCGGCCTGGACGCGCACCCACTGGCCGACCCGAAGCTCGTGCCGCGGGAGCCGGTCGCGGTAGATCCACGGATGCCGGGAGCGGAGCGCGTGCTCCAGGTCGGGCGTCAGCTGCAGGGTGGCCGGGACGGGGGTGCTCACGCCCTCATCATGCCAGGCCGGCGAGCGCCTTCGCCTGCGCCAAAACCGCGTCCAGCATCGGCTCGGTGAGCACGCCCGTGTTCGTGTTCTGGAAGCTGACGTGGTAGCCGTCGACGAGCGGCAGCACGTCCAGATCGGGGAACGCCCGGTCCAAGCGGTGCACCTCGCCGTGGCCGAAGCGGTGGCGCGCCTTCACCAGCTGCGCGCCGCGTGCCCGGAGCGTCTCCAGGTACGCGTCGTGCGCGAACGCGCCCAGCGCCAGGACCGCGCGCGCATCCGGCAGCGCATCGAGGTCGCCGATCAGCCAGGGCCGGCAGCGAGCTGCCTCGTCGCGCGTGGGCCTGTTCCCGGGCGGGGCGCACCGCACCGCCGCGGTGATCCACAAGCCCCGCAGACGCAGCCCGTCTCCCCGCGTGCGGCTGTCCGGCCGGTCGGCCAGGCCCGCCCGGTGCAGCGCGGGGAAGAGGACCGAGCCGGAGGCGTCGCCGGTGAACTGGCGACCGGTGCGGTTCGAGCCGTGCGCGCCGGGCGCCAGGCCGAGCAGCACCAGCCTGGCCTCCGGGTCGCCGAAACCGGGCACGGGGCGTCCCCAGTACGGCTCGTCGCGGTAGGCGGCCCGCTTGCGGGCGGCGACGGTCTCGCGATGCTCGACCAGGCGCGGGCACGCCCGGCATCCTTCCAGCGCCGGTGGTAGGCGCTCCTGCGCCGACCACGAGCTCACGCGTCCGCGAGCGCCCGGGCGATCCGCGCGAGCGCCTCGTCGACGATCGCGCGCGACGTCGCGAAGTTGAGCCGCGCGAAGCCGCGGCCCGCGTCGCCGTAGCTGGCGCCGTCGTTCAGGCCCAGCCGCGCGCGCTCCAGCAGCGCGGCGGCGGGATCGTCCGCCAACGGCGTGCTTCGGAAGTCCAGCCACGCCAGGTAGGTGGCCTCGGGCGGATGCACGCGAACCCCGGGCAGGCGGTCACGAACGACCTCGGCCACGTGGTCCCGGTTGCCCTTCAGGTAGGTCAGCGTATCGTCCAGCCAGGCGTCCGCGTCCCGCACCGCCGCCAGCGCCCCCGCCTGCGACACGCTGGGCGCCGGCATCGCGAAGCCGAACATCGCCTCCTTGAACCGCTCCATCACGGCCGGATCCTCGGCGACCGCGAATCCGATCTTCAGGCCTGCCAGGTTGAACGCCTTCGTCGGTCCGACGAGGGTGACCGTGCGCCGCGCCACCTCGGGCGACACGGACGCGAACGGCACGTGCGTCGAGCCGTAGTTCAGGTCGGCGTGGAGCTCGTCGGAGACTGCGAACAGGCGGTGCTCCAAGACCCGCTCGGCAAGCGCCTCGAGCTCCGCGCGGTCGAACACCCGGCCGGTCGGATTGTGCGGATGGCAGAGCGCCAGCAGCCGGGTCGACGGATCGATCGCCGCGTCGAGCGCGTCCAGATCCAGCCTCCAGCCGGCGTCGGTCTCCTTCAGATCGGCCGTTTGGAAGCGCCGTCCCTGGTGCTCGGTCGCGAAACGGAACGGCGGATAGAGCGGCGTCGTCGCCAGCACCCCGTCGCCCTGCGAGGCGAACGCCTTGACGGCGCCGAACAGGCCCGCGACCGTGCCGGGAACGATCCAGACCGCGTCCGGATCCACCCGCCAGCCGCTGCGGCGCTCCAGCCGGTCGCACACCGCCTCGCGCAACCCGGGCAGTCCGCTCCACTCCGGGTAGCCGAACAGATCGCCGTCCGCGTAGGAGCGCAACGCCGCCCGAATGGGCTCGGCGACGGGGAAGTCCATGTCCGCCACCCAGAGCGGCAGCACGTCGGCGTCGTAGTGCCGCCATTTCAGCAACGGTCGCGCCCGGAGCGCGTCCACGGTCAGGTCGTCGTAGCGGTGAGCCATGCAGGAGGATACCCAAGCCTCCTCGACCCGGGTACGCTCGCCGGCATGCATTTGGACGTGAGGGTTCCCCGCTGGGCCCGGCACGTGGTCTCGGACCTCACCGACATGGACCGCGCGCCCCGGCCGGTCGACGCCGCGCGCGTGACCCGCTTCCGCCTGAAGCTGCCGGACGACGTCTACTTCGAGTACGGCTTCCTGGACGGGGAGGCGCGGCTGCGGGCCGATCCGGACGCGCACGAGCGGGCCGACAATCCGTGGTACCCCGAGCTGAGCTGCGTGCGGGGGCCCCGCTACCGGCCGCACCCGCTCGCGTCGCCCGATCCCGGGGGGGCCGTCGGGCGGACGCGCAGGCTGCGCGTCGCCGACGCCGGCGGCGCGACCCGGCGGGTGACGCTGTACGAGCCTGCCGGCCTGTCGGGGCCCGCTCCGCTGCTGCTGGTGCACGACGGAACGGCGTACCAGCGAATCGCCAGGCTTCCCGCGGTGCTCGAAGCGTCGCTGGCTGCCGGGCGCGTCCGGCCCGCGAGGCTGGCCTTCGTCGATCCGTCACGGCCCGAGCGCCGCACCGAGGAGTACGGCTACGGCGACGCCTACCAGGCGTTCCTGCGCGAGGCGCTGGTGCCGCGCCTGCGCGACGAGGCCGACGCCGAGGGGGGCCTGCTGCTGCTGGGCGCGTCCCTGGGCGGCCTCGCCTCGACCTTGCTGGCGCTGCACGAACCCGCCGCGGTGGCCGGCCTCGCGCTCCAGTCCCCCGCCTTCCTGGGCGCGCCCGACGAGCGCACGTTCCACGCGACCCGGCGCTCCTGGCTGCTCGAGACGCTGGACGCCGACGATCGCGCCCTGCCGTGGCGCGTCTACCAGGAGGTCGGCACGATGGACTGGCTCCACGACGTGAACGCGCAGGCGGCCGCGCGACTCGCGGAACGGGTCGACGCGCACCGCTACGAGGTCCGCGCGGCGGGCCACAACTGGACGTTCTGGCGTGACGGGGTCGCGCAGGCGCTCGAACACCTGCTTCCGCCCGCGTCGGCCGGCGGTACGATGCCCTCATGAGCGAATTCCGGATCGAGAAGGACACCCTCGGAGAGATCCAGGTCCCCGCGGACCGCTACTGGGGCGCGCAGACGCAGCGCTCCATCGAGAACTTTCCGATCGGCGACGAGCGCCAGCGGATGCCGACCGAGATCGTCCGGGCGTTCGCGCTTCTCAAGAAGGCGGCGGCCCTCACGAACGCCGAGCTGACCGACTTGCCCGCCGACAGGGCGAACCTGATCGCGAGCGTCTGCGACGAGATCCTCGAGGGGACGTTGGACGATCACTTCCCGCTGGTGGTGTGGCAGACCGGCTCCGGCACGCAGTCGAACATGAACGTCAACGAGGTCGTCAGCAACCGTGCGATCGAGCACCTCGGCGGTACCCTCGGCTCGAAGGATCCGATCCATCCGAACGACGACGTGAACAAGTCGCAGTCGTCGAACGACACCTTCCCGACCGCGATGCACATCGCCGCCGTCGAGGCGATCCAGGGCCGCATGCTGCCGCAGGTGCG
>Ga0102931_1000549_pt1 | contig 18360 bp, 17 predicted proteins | sample SalPonR1_C_D1_MG_FD_79282 | JGI IMG/M metagenome (GOLD analysis project Ga0102931, IMG submission 79282) | Salt pond soil microbial communities from South San Francisco under conditions of wetland restoration - Salt Pond MetaG R1_C_D1_MG | ecosystem: Environmental > Aquatic > Marine > Intertidal... | reverse complement strand
TGGCGCTCATCAACCACATGACCGGCCGACACCCCCTGCCGCGGCCGCGCCCGGCCGAGGCCGAGCCGGACCTCCCGGTCAAGGACTTCGCCGACGTGAAGGGCCAGGAGAAGGCCCGCCGCGCCGCCGAGATCGCCGCGGCGGGGGGCCACAACCTGTTGCTGATGGGGCCGCCCGGCGTCGGCAAGTCCATGATCGCGCGCCGAATTCCCGGCATCCTTCCGCCGCTTGAGCCTCGCGAGGCGCTGGAGCTGTCGATGGTGCGGGCGCTGGTGGGCGAGATTCCCGAGGGTCGGCTCGCCCGCCAGCGGCCGTTCGAGGATCCGCATCACAGCGCCTCGCCCGCGGCGATCATCGGCGGCGGACGCGGCGCCGGGCCGGGACGCATCAGCCTCGCGCACCAAGGCGTCCTGTTCCTCGACGAGACGGTCGAGTTCTCAAGGCAGGTTCTGGAGAGCCTGCGCCAGCCGCTCGAGACCGGGACGGCGGTGGTCTCTCGCGCCAACGCCCATGTCCGCTATCCCTGCAAAGTGCTGATGGTCGCGGCGATGAATCCCTGTCGCTGCGGCTATCTGGCGGAGCCGGGACGGGCCTGCGGCCGCGCCCCGAAATGCGGCGAGGACTATCAGGCGCGCCTTTCCGGACCGCTGCTGGACCGGATCGACCTGCAGGTGGAGACGCCCACGATCCAGGCCTCGGAGCTCGCGCGGCTGCCTCAGGGCGAGGCGACGGCCGCCATCCGGGCGCGCGTGATCGCGGCGCGGCGGCGCCAGGCGGCGCGCTGGGCGCGCCTCGGGCAACCGATCGCGCTCAACGCCGAGGCCGAGGGCGACGCGCTGGAGCGCGGGGCGGCGATGGAACCGGCGGCGCAGGAGCTGCTCGGACGAGTGGCGGACCGGCTGGACCTCTCGCCGCGGGGACTGACGCGGGTCACGAGGCTGGCGCTGACGCTGGCGGATCTGGAGGGGACCGAGAGCGTGATGCGCCGCCACGTCGCCGAGGCGGCGAGCTACCGGCGGGCGCCGTTGCGGCCGCGACTGGCGGCCTGAAAGGGGGCTTGTTCGGGCATTGTTCTCGTTGGTGCGCGCCCGACGCGGCGGGCGCGGCGCGACGGCGTCGTACGGAGGGCGCGGCGGGCGCTTTCGCGCCGGCGCGGCGACGTGCTATCGCGCGGGACATGAACCAGCGGCGGGCGAGCGGATCGGGCGCGAACGGCGGGGAGACCGATGGCGCGGTCACCCCGATGATGGCGCAATACCTCGAGATCAAGGCGCGCCACCCGGACGCGCTCCTGTTCTACCGCATGGGCGACTTCTACGAGCTGTTCTTCGAGGACGCGGCGGAGGCGGCCGCGGCGCTCGACATCGCGCTGACCAAGCGCGGCAGGCATCTCGGGCGCGACATCGCGATGTGCGGCGTGCCGGTGCACAGTCACGAGAGCTACCTCGCGCGGCTGATCCGCAAGGGCTTCCGCGTCGCGGTCTGCGAGCAGCTCGAGGATCCGGCGGCGGCGAAGCGGCGCGGCGCGAAGTCGGTCGTCAAGCGCGACGTGGTGCGCCTGATCACGCCCGGCACGCTGACCGAGGACGCGCTGCTCGACGCGCGCCGGCACAACTGGCTCTGCGCCTGGGCGGAGATCCGGGGCGATGGCGCGCTGGCCTGGCTCGACGCCTCGACCGGTGACTTCCACGTCGCGGAAGTGGCGCGCGCCGCGCTCGGCCCGCTGCTGGCGCGGCTGCAGCCGGCGGAGGTGCTGGTGGCCGACGGCGGCGAGGACGCGGCGCTGACCGAACGGATCGCGGAGGCGGGCGCCGCCGCCACGCCGGTCGCGAGAGCCGGCTTCGACAGCGACGGCGCGCGGGCGCGGCTGGAGCGGTTGTTCGGGGTCGCCGCGCTCGACGCCTATGGCGGGTTCGGGCGCGTGCAGCTCGCGGCGATGGGCGCCGTCGCGGCCTATCTGGAACTGACGCAGAAGGGCGCGCTGCCGCTCGTCAGGCCGCCCGTGCCGGAGGCGGTGGGCGGGACCATGGCGATCGACGCGGGGACCCGGCGCAACCTCGAGCTGACGCGGGGCGCGGACGGCACGCGGGAGACCTCGCTGCTCGGCGCGGCGGACCGCACCGTCTCGGCCGGCGGGGCGCGGCTGCTGGAGGCGCGGCTTTCGGCGCCCTCGACCGACCGGGCGGAGATCGCGGCGCGGCAGGAGGCGGTGGCGGCCTTCGTCGCGGACCGGCGCCTCTCCGCCGCCTGCCGCGAGGCGCTGCGCCGGGCGCCGGACATGGAGCGCGCGCTCTCGCGCCTCGCGGTCGGGCGCGGCGGGCCGCGCGACCTCGCGGCGGTGCGCGACGGCCTTGCCGAGGCGGCGCGGCTGGCGGAGACGCTGGCGGACGCGCCCGCCGCGGCGCTGGCCGAGGCGGCGGCGGCGCTGAGCGGTCGGGAGGAACTCTCGGCGCTGCTCGACGCCGCGCTGGTGGCCGAGCCGCCGGCGCAGCTTCGCGACGGGGGCGCGGTGGCGCCGGGGCACGACGACGATCTCGACGCCGCGCGGCGGCTGCGCGACGAGGGGCGCGGCGTGATCGCCGGGATGCAGGCGGACTGCGCGGCCGAGGCCGGGATCCCGGCGCTGAAGATCAAGCACAACAACGTGCTGGGCTACTTCATCGAGGTCTCCGCCGCGCAGGGGGAGGCGCTGCTCTCTGCGCCGCTCTCGGAGCGGTTCATCCACCGCCAGACGCTCGCCAACGCGCTGCGCTTCACGACGGTCGAGCTTTCGGACCTCGAGGCGCGGATCCTGAACGCCGGCGGGCGCGCGCTGGAGCTGGAGCGGGGCATCTTCGAGACGCTGCGCGAGGCGGTGCTGGAGGCGGCGCCGGCCGTCGCCGGGGCGGCGCGGGCGCTGGCGGAGATCGACGTCGCGGCAGGCTTCGCCGAGATCGCGGTCGAGGGCGACTGGACGCGCCCGGAGATCGACGCCTCCCGCGCCTTCGCGGTCGAGGGCGGACGGCATCCGGTGGTGGAGCGGGCGCTGCGCCGGCAGGGCGCGGCGCGCTTCGTGCCGAACGACTGCGACCTGAGCGCGGACGGCGCGGGGGCGCAGCCGGTCTGGCTGCTGACCGGGCCGAACATGGCCGGCAAGTCCACCTTCCTGCGCCAGAACGCGCTGATCGCGGTGCTGGCGCAGGCGGGCGCCTTCGTGCCGGCGGCGCGGGCGCGGATCGGGCTGGTCGATGCGCTCTTCAGCCGGGTCGGCGCGGCGGACGACCTCGCGCGCGGACGATCCACGTTCATGGTGGAGATGGTGGAGACGGCGGCGATCCTGAACCGGGCGGGGCCGGGGGCGCTGGTGATCCTCGACGAGATCGGGCGCGGCACGGCGACCTATGACGGCCTCTCGATCGCCTGGGCGACGCTGGAGCATCTGCATGACGTCAACCGCTGCCGCACGCTCTTCGCGACGCACTACCACGAGCTGACCGCGCTCTCGGAGCGGCTGGCGGGCCTGCGCAACGCGACGATGGCGGTGCGCGAGTGGGAGGGGGACGTGGTGTTCCTGCACGAGGTGCGGCCGGGCGCGGCCGACCGATCCTACGGGGTGCAGGTGGCGAAGCTGGCGGGCCTGCCGCCGGCGGTGACGGCCCGGGCGCGCGAGGTGCTCGACGCGCTCGAGGAGGGCGACCGGCGCGCCGGCGGCGGCGCGCGGGCGGCGGCGCTGATCGACGATCTGCCGCTGTTCTCGGCCGCCGCGCCGCCGGCGGCGACGCCGGTCGCGACGCCCTCGGCGGTGGAGGCGCGGCTGGCCGAGGCGGACCCGGACGCGCTGAGCCCGCGCGAGGCGCTGGAACTCGTCTACGAGTTGCGCGCGCGTCTCCTCGCCGCCGATCCCGCGTGCGACGGGGCGGATCGGGCGGCCGCGGGTTGACATCGCGGCGCCGCACGGTCTTGTGAGGTGGCCGACCACAAGAAGAGTTTCACGGCGCAACAGCGGAGGTACTGCGTGAAGAAGGATGAACTGGTGACCGCCCTCGCCGAGGCGAGCGGCGAGAGCAAGACGAGCGTCTCGGCGGTGCTCGGCGCCCTCGCGGACGTGGCGGAGAACGCGGTGAAGCAGGGCAAGGCGGTGACGCTGCCCGGCATCGGCAAGCTGGACGCCGCGGAGCGTGCGGCCCGCGAGGTCCGCAACCCGCAGACGGGCGAGAAGAAGATGTCGGAGGCGCACATGGCGCCGCGCTTCAAGTTCTCGACCACGTTCAAGAGCGCGGTCCGCGGCTGAGCCGCCGCCGCGACGCGCACGCGGCCGGCCTCAGGCGCCCTGGGGCCCGGCCGCGTCGTCGCGCTCCGGCCCCTCCGGCCGGGTCCAGATGAAGAGCATCACGCCGGAGAGCGCCACGGCCTGAAGCCCGAGCGCCCAGGCCGGCGCGCCGAACCACACCGAGAGCGAGAACGCCGCGACCACCGACCAGGTGGCGAGGCGCTTGCCGCGCCGCCCGATCGCGCGATGGCGCCGCCAGTCGTGGATCGGCGGGCCGAGGCGCGGATGGGTCGTCAGCCAGTCGTGCATCCGCGCCGAGGAGCGCGCGAAGCAGAACGCCGCCAGCAGCATGAACGGCACGGTGGGGAGCAACGGCAGCACCGCCCCGACGAGGCCGAGGACGAGGCTGGTCAGACCGCCGGTGAGCCAGAGCACGCGCATGCGGCAGGATGTAGCGCGCCGCCCGGCGTTCGGAAACGGCGGGGTTCGGCGAATTCGCCGTGACGCCTCCGCGTGACCGTCTCGCCGCCGCGGCGAGCGTTCGGCTCGACGAGTCCCGCTCGTCGAGCCTCGGGGTCAGACGAGAAGTTCGCGCAGGAGCGCGTCGAGCAGCGGTCGGCCCGCCTCGGTCGCGATCAGGCGGGGGCCGTCGCGGCGCAGGAGGCCGTCGGCCTCCAACGGCGCGAGGCGCGCGGGGTCGATCGGAGCGCCGGCGAGGCGGGCGTGGCGGTCGAGATCCGCGCCCTCGCCGAGGCGGAGGGCCATCATCAGGTGCTCGGCGGCGCGGTCCTCGTCGCTCAGGGCCTCGGTGCGGATCGCCTCCGGGGCGCCGGCGGCGGCGAGCCAGGGGCCGGGCGCGCGCTCGGTCTCGGTGGCGAGGCGGCGGCCCTCGACGGTGAGACGGCCGTGCGCGCCGGGGCCGATGCCGGCGAAGTCGCCGGAGCGCCAGTAGACGAGGTTGTGCCGGCTCTCCGCGCCCGGACGGGCGTGGTTGGAGATCTCGTAGGCGGGGACGCCGGCCTCGGCCGCAAGCGCCTGTGTCAGGGCGTACATCTCGGCCGAGCGGGCGTCGGGCGGCAGACCGCGGAGGCGCCCCCGGGCGTGGAGCTCGGCGAAGCGGGTGCCGGGCTCGACCGTGAGCTGGTAGAGCGAGAGGTGGTCGACGGCCATCGCCAGCGCCTCGCGCAGCTCCGCCTCCCAGGCGGCGGGCGTCTGGTGCTGGCGCGCGTAGATCAGGTCGAAACTGACGCGATCGAAGGCGGCGCGGGCGACGTCGAAGGCGGCGCGGGCCTCGGCGGCGGTGTGCATGCGGCCGAGGGCGCGGAGGTCGGGGTCGTTCAGCGCCTGGACGCCCATCGAGACGCGGTTCACGCCGGCCGAGGCGTAGGCGCGGAAGCGGTCGGCCTCGACCGAGGTCGGGTTGGCCTCCAGCGTGATCTCGGCGTCGGGATCGAGGCCCCAGAGGGCGTCGGCCGCCTCGATCAGGGCGGCGACCGTCTCGGGCGGCATCAGCGAGGGGGTGCCGCCGCCGAAGAAGAGCGAGCCGGCGCGGCGCGGGCCGGAGAGGGCGCGGGTCGCGCGCATCTCGGCCAGAAGGGCGTCGCGCCACGCGGCCTGATCCACGTCGCGGGAGACGTGGGAGTTGAAGTCGCAGTAGGGGCACTTGGCGAGACAGAACGGCCAGTGGACGTAGAGGCCGAAGCCGCCGGCGCGCCAGTCGGGCTCGACCTCGCGGAGGGGGGCGGAGGCGGTCATGCGCGCCTCCCTGCACCGGGGCGGCGGCGCTGTCCAGCGGCGGGGCGGCGTGGCGCGGCCGCCGCGGGGTCAGTCGTCGAAGGGGACGTGGCCCAGTTTGGCGGCGAACACCCAGAGCAGGCCGAGGCCGCCGACGAAGCCCGAGACGAGCCAGCCGTAGAGGACGAAGTGGACGAACAGGCCCGCGAAGAGCGCCGTCAGCGGCAGCCACCAGCGCCGGGTGAAGCGGAAGCCGCGGGGGACGGACATCGCGTCTCAGGCCCCCCGATAGGCCGTGACCTCGATCTCGATCTTCATCTCCGGCGTCATCAGCGCGGTCACGACGGCGGTGTTGGGCGGGCGGATCGCGCCCAGCGCCTCGCGCACCGCGGGGGCCGCGGCCTCCCAATGCGCGGGATCGGTGACGAAGGCGCGGATGCGGACCACGTCCTCCATGGCGAAGCCGGCCTCGCGCAGGGCGCCGCGGACGGTGGCGAAGATGTTGCGGGTCTGCGCCTCGGGATCCTCGGGCATGGTCATGGTGGCGTAGTCGTAGCCCGTGGTCCCGGCGACGAAGCACCAGTCGCCGGCGACGAGGGCTCGGGAATAGGCGAAGCGCTCCTCGAAGGGCGAACCGGAGGCGATCAGGCGGCGCTCGGTCATGCGGCGGTCTCCAGGGCGGCGCGGAGCTTGGCGAACGCCTTCGCCCGGTGGGAGATGGCGTTCTTGGCGTCGGGGTCCATCTCGGCGAAGGTTCTCCCGCCTTCGCCCGCGTCGGGGACGAACATGGGGTCGTAGCCGTGGCCCCTGTCGCCGCGGGGCGGCCAGACGCAGCGGCCCTCGGCCTCGCCGCGGAAGGTCTCGACCGTGCCGTCCGGGCGGGCGAGGCAGAGGACGCAGACGAAGCGGGCGGTCCAGGGCTCCGGGGCTTCGGCCTCGGTCAGGGCGTCGTGCGCCTTCCGCATGGCGAGGCCGAAGTCGCGGCCCGAGGGAGTCTCGGCCCAGTCGGCGGTGTGGACGCCGGGTCGCCCGCCGAGGGCGTCGATCGCGAGGCCGCTGTCGTCGGCGAGGGCGGCGAGGCCCGACGCCTCGGCGGCGGCGCGGGCCTTGAGGGCGGCGTTGCCCTCGAAGCTCGTCTCGGTCTCCTCCGGCACGGGCAGGCCGAGTTCGGCCGCCGAGACCGTCTCGAGGCCGTAGGGGGCGAGGAGGTCGCGGATCTCCCGCACCTTGCCCTCGTTGTGGCTGGCGACGACCAGCCGGCCGCCGAGCGCCTTCATGCGGCGGTCGCCTCGCGCTGGGCGGCGACGAGCCGCTCGACGCCCACGGCGGCGAGCTCGAGGATCGCGTCGAGCTCCTCGCGCGCGAAGGTCGCGCCCTCGGCGCTGGCCTGCACCTCGACGAGGCGGCCGTCGCCGGTCATCACCACGTTGGCGTCGGTCCCGGCCTCGGAATCCTCGGCGTAGTCGAGATCGAGCACCACCTTGCCGCCATGGATGCCGGCCGAGACGGCGGCGACCGGGACGGCGATGGGGTTCTCCTTCAGGACGCCGGCGTCGACCAGCTTCTGCGCGGCGAGGCGCAGCGCCACCCAACCCCCGGTGATGGCGGCGCAGCGGGTGCCGCCGTCGGCCTGGATCACGTCGCAGTCGACGGTGATCTGACGCTCGCCGAGCACCACGCGGTCGGTCCCGGCGCGGAGCGAGCGGCCGATCAGGCGCTGGATCTCCTGCGTGCGGCCGGACTGCTTGCCGGAGGCGGCCTCGCGCCGGCCGCGGGTGTGGGTGGCGCGGGGGAGCATGCCGTATTCCGCCGTCACCCAGCCAAGGCCGGAATTGCGCATCCAGGGGGGCGTGCGCTCCTCGATCGAGGCGGTGCAGAGGACGTGGGTGTCGCCCATGCGGATCATGCAGGAGCCCTCGGCGTGCTTGGTGGCGCCGATCTCGATCTCGAGCGGGCGGAGCTGGTCACGGTCGCGGCCGGAGGGGCGCATGGGCGTCTCCTGAGGGGAGGCTTCGGGGATCGGGCGAGGGGATACGCACCCCGGCGCGGCGGGGCAAGCGCGGCGGCGCGATTGACGGTTTCATGCACGCACCATACCTAGAGGCGACGGAGGCGGCGCCGGCGCCGGCCGGGCCCCCGCCGTTCCGGAGGCCCCGACAGAGATGACGCATCAGCCCGCGACCCTCGGAGACCTTAACGAGCGCAGCCGCGAGATCTTCCGCCAGCTCGTCGAGACCTATCTCGAGACCGGCGATCCCGTCGGCTCGCGCACGCTGAGCCGGGCGCTCGACAAGCGGCTCTCGGCCGCGACCGTGCGCAACGTGATGCAGGATCTGGAGGAGCTCGGCCTGCTGGGCTCGCCTCACGTGTCGGCGGGGCGCGTGCCGACGCAGACCGGCCTCAGGATGTTCGTCGACGGGCTTCTGGAGATCGGCGACGTGCCGGCGGAGGAGCGCGGCGCCATCGAGCGGTCGATCGGCGAGGCGCATTCGGGCGTGCCGCAGATGATCGCGCAGGCGGGGGCGATGCTGTCGGGCCTGACGCGCACCGCCTCGCTGGTGCTGGCGCCGAAGGCCGAGGCCCCGATCCGCCACATCGAGTTCGTCACGGTCTCGCCCGGCATGGCGCTGGTGGTGCTGGTGACGGAGGACGGGACGGTGGAGAACCGGATGTTCTCGCCCCCGCCGGGCGTCACCCCTTCGGCCATGCAGGCGGCGGCGAACTTCCTGAACGCCACGTTGCGCGGACGCACGCTGAGCGAGGCCGCGCAGGCGGTGGGCGACGCCGTCGCGCAGCGGCGCGCCGAGCTCGACACGCTGGCGGCCTCGCTCGTCGAGCAGGGCTTCGCGGTCTGGGCGGGCGACGCCGGCGCAAGCGCCGCTGGTGTGGGCGGGCTCGACCGGCTGGTGATCCGCGGACGCTCGAACCTTCTGGAGGACGTGGAGGGCGAGGAGGCGCTGGAGCGGATCCGGATGCTGTTCGACGACCTCGAGCGCAAGAAGGACCTGCTCGACCTGCTGGAGCTGGCTCAGACCGGCGAAGGGGTGCGGATCTTCATCGGGTCCGAGAACAAGCTCTTTTCGCTGTCGGGTTCCTCTCTGGTGATCGCTCCTTATATGGATGCGGATCGTCGAATCATCGGCGCGCTCGGAGTCATCGGCCCGACGCGCCTGAATTACGGCCGCGTCGTGCCGATCGTGGACTACACGGCCCGCCTGATGGGGCGGCTGGTGTCCGACCGGCAGCGCGGCGCAACGCTGCGCGAGGGAAGTTGAACCGCATGACCGAGCAGACCCGACCCGACGCCGCCGACGGCGCCGCCGCGCGCCCCGAGGCCGAGCCCGCGACCGAGGCCGACGCCGCGACCGAGGCCGCGGAGCCCGAGGCGCCGGACGAGGAGGACCCCGGAACGCGCATCGCCGCGCTCGAGGCCGAGCGCGACGAGCTGAAGGACCGGGTCCTGCGCGTCTACGCCGAGATGGAGAACCTGCGGAAAAGGGCCGAGCGCGACGTGAAGGACGCGCAGGCCTACGCCGGGACCAAGCTGGCGCGGGACCTGCTGGGGGTGCACGACAACCTCGGCCGCGCCCTCGAGGCCACCGACGACGCCGTGCGGGAGGTCGCCGGCCCGCTGGTGGAGGGCGTGGAGCTGACGCATCGCGAACTGCTCTCGGCCTTCCACAAGCACTCGATCGAGCCTGTGGTCCCCGAGATCGGGAGCAGGTTCGACCCCAAGCTGCACGAGGCGATGTTCGAGGCCCCGGTGGCCGACGCCAAGCCCGGCACCGTGATCCAGGTGATGGAGAAGGGCTTCACCATCTCCGGCAGGCTGCTGCGGCCGGCCCGGGTCGGAGTCGCCGCGGCGCAGCCCGATCAGGGCTGACCCGGCGCGGGCGCGCCGTTAGGATCGGGGCCGATCCGCGACAGGAAAGGCCCCGCCATGATCCGAGACGCCGAGACGCTGCGCGCCCTCTACGGCCCGCCCTCCGAGCGGGCGGCGAAGAAGGTGATCGACCGGCTGGACCGGCATTGCCTCGACTTCCTCGCCGCCTCGCCCTTCATGCTGCTGGCGACGACGGACGGGCTGCGCGTCGACGTCTCGCCCAAGGGCGACGCGCCGGGCTTCGTGCAGGCGGACGGGGAGCGCGCGGTCCTGATCCCCGACTGGCCGGGCAATTCGCGCATCGACGGGCTGATGAACGTGCTGGCGCATCCGCGCGTCGGCGCGATCTTCATGATCCCGAACGTGCGCGAGACGCTGCGCATCAACGGACCGGCGGAGATCCATGACGACGAGGCGCTGAGGGCGCGGTTCGAGACGCGGGGGCGGCTGCCGATCACGGTGCTGCGGGTGGAGACGGAGGAGGTCTTCACCCATTGCTCCAAGGCGATGATGCGCTCGCATCTCTGGCGGCCGGAGACCTGGCCGACGGAGCGGCCGGTCGCGGGCCTCTACGACATCATCAAGGACCACGCCGCCATGCCGGTGCCGGAGATGACGGAGGCGGAGATGCTCGAGAGCTTCGAGCGCCAGCTCTACTGAGCAATCAGATCATGTCCGCCAGCGCGGCGGCGTCGGTCCCCTCCGGCAGGGTCCCGGCGGTGCGCCCCCAGTCGCCCCCGAGGCGGGTGGCGAGGAAGGCGCCGGCGGCCGGCGAGCCCGTGCGCATCAGCTCCGAGGCCTGGAGGAGCAGCGCGAGACGCTCCGTCAGTTCCCGGGCGCGGGCTTCAGTCGGACGGTGCGCCAGCGCGAGGGCGGCGTCGAGCGCGGCGTCGTAGCCGGCGTCCTCGCCGCGTCGGCGGGAGAGTTCGGCCGCCAGCGCCTCGCCGGCCTCCGGCGCCTTGGCGAGGGTGCGCAGCACGTCGAGGCAGATGACGTTGCCCGACCCCTCCCAGATCGAGTTCAGCGGCGCCTGGCGGTAGAGCATCGGCATCGGGCTCTCCTCGACGTAGCCGGCGCCGCCGAGGCACTCCATCGCCTCGTAGCAGAGGGCCGGGGCGCGCTTGTTGTTCCAGTACTTCATCAGCGCGACCGTGAGGCGGGCGAAGGCGCGGTCCTCGTCGGAGGCCCCGTCGAAGGCGCGGGCGACGCGCATGGTCCCGGCGAGGCCGCCGATCCAGTCGAGCGCGAGGTCGCCCAGCACCGCCTGCATCAACGGCTGGTCGGCGAGGCGCTTCTGGAAGGCGGAGCGGTTCCGCGTCCACCACGCCGCCTCGTCGAGCGCCCGGCGCATGAAGCCGACGGGGGCCATCGCGGCGTCGAGCCGGGTGTGGTGCACCATCTCGAGGATCGCGGGGACGCCGCGGCCGGCCTCGCCCACCTGCCGCGCCCAGGCGCGGCGGTACTCGATCTCGGACGAGGCGTTGGCCTTGTCGCCCATCTTGTCCTTCAGGCGCTGGAGCTCGATCGGGTTGCGCTCCCCGTCCGGGGTCCAGCGGGGGACGAGAAAGCAGGTCAGGCCCTCGTCCAGATAGGCGAGGGTCAGGAAGGCGTCCGACATCGGGGCGGAGCAGAACCACTTGTGGCCTGTCAGGCGGAAGGCGTCGCCGTCGGGCTCCGCCCGGGTGGTGTTGGCGCGGACGTCGGAGCCGCCCTGCTTTTCGGTCATCGCCATGCCGAAGGTGGCGGAGGTCTTGTCGGCGGCGGGCTTCGCTGCGCCGTCATAGGCGCGGGCGAGCATCTTCGGGCGCCAGAAGGCGGCGAGCTCGGGTTCCGCCCGGAGGGCCGGAACGGCGGCGTAGGTCATGGTCAGCGGGCAGCAGACCCCGGGCTCGATCTGGCCGAGCAGATAGACCGTCGCGGCATGGGCGGCGTGGCCGCCGGGCGCGTCGTCGAAGGCGCGGGCGGCATAGCCGGCCTCCGCCCCGCGGCGCATCATGGCGTGGTAGCCCGGGTGGAAGGCGACCTCGTCGAGGCGCCGGCCGAAGCGGTCGAAGGCCTTGAGCTCCGGCGGGACGCGCTGCGCGGCGAGGGCGTCGGCCCGCGCCTCGGGCGAGCCGATCGAAGCGGCGAAGGCGGCCAGGGCTTCGGCGTCGCCGGGCGCGGCCTCGGCCACCGCGGCGCGGAGGGGCGCGTCGGCGGTCCAGAGGTCGAGCGCCTCGCGGGGCTCGGGCTGGTTGACGACCTCGTGCGTGGCGAGGCGGCCGCGGGCGGGGCCGGAGCCGGCGGGGGCGGCCTTGTCGAGCATGGCGGATCCTCCCGGTGTCTGTCGTCCGATTGGATCATGCGCCGGGCGGGCGCGAAAGGGGCCGCTTGCACCCCGCCGCGGCGGCCGCGACATTGCGCGCGACATGCAGGGGAGGAACCGATGCCGTTGATTCTGTACGGGCGCAGCCTGTCGCCCTTCGCGCGCCGCATCGCGATCTGGTGCGCGCTTCAGGACCGCGAGGTGGAGCGCCGCAAGATCCTGGTGACGGGCGAGGACTTCGAGACGCTGAAGGGCCTCAACCCCGTCGGCCGCGTGCCTGTGCTGGAGACCGAGGACGGCGCCCATCTGATCGAGACCGCGGCGATCATCGACTGGCTGGAGGACACCGCGCCCGAGGGGAAGCGCGTGCTGCCCGCCACCGGCGCGGCGCGGCGCGACGCGATGCAGGAGATGGCGTTCGGCAACTCGGTCGTCGAGAAGGGCGTGGCGCTGGTCTACGAGAAGAACCGCCGGCCGGAGGAGTTCCAGTGGCCGGAGTGGCGCGCGCGGCTGGAGGGGCAGATCGCCGGCGGCCTCGCCGCGATCGAGGCGCATGCGCCGGCGGACGGCTGGCTCGGCGGCGAGGGGCCGGGCGCGGGCGACGTGGCGTTCGTCATCGCGCACGACTTTCTTGCGGCGACGAACCCGTATCTGCTGGAGGCGGGGTATCCGAAGCTGAAGGCGCTCGCGGCCCGGGCGGACGCGCTGCCGGCCTTCGCCGAGAGCCGCCCGGAGACCTGACATGGGACGCCCGCTGGTCGAGCCGGGCGGGGACTGGGACGCGATCCGGGCGCGGTTCCGCTGGCCGCGGCCGGAGCGGTTCAACCTCGCCCGGGCCTGCTGCGGCGACTGGGCCGCGGCGGAGCCCGACCGGCCGGGGCTGATCTTCCTGCGCCCGGACGGGGAGCGGCGGGTCTGGACGCATGGCGAACTGTGGCGGGCCTCCGGGCGGCTGGCGAACGCGCTGGCGGCGCGGGGGCTTTCCGCGGGCGACCGCTGCGGGCTGCTGCTGCCGCAGACGCCGGAGGCGCTGCTGACGCATCTGGCGTGCTGGCGGCTGGGGGCGGTGACGGTGCCGCTGTTCACGCTGTTCGGCGAGGACGGGCTGCGGTTCCGGCTGGGGGATTCGGGCGCGAAGGCCTGCGTGACGGATGCGGCGAACCTGCCGAAGCTGCTGGCGATCCGGGACGATCTGCCGGCGCTGGAGACGCTGTGGAGCACCGACCGCCCCTCGGACGGCGCCTGGGGGTTCTGGCAGGAGCTGGCGAAGGCGAAGGACGAGGCGGGGTGCGCCGACACGCTGGCGGAGGATCCGGCGTTTCTTTCGTATACGTCGGGGACCACCGGGCCGCCGAAGGGAGCGCTGCACGCGCATCGGGTGCTGATCGGGCACATGCCGGGCTTCGAGACGCATCACGACTTCGCGCCGAAGCCGGGGGACCTGATGTGGACGCCGGCGGACTGGGCGTGGCTCGGCGGGCTGATGGACGCGCTCCTGCCGTCGCTGTTCCTCGGCATTCCGGTGCTGGCGCATCGGGCGCCGAAGTTCGATCCGGAGGCGGCGTGGGACCTCTTGGCGCGGGAGGGGGTCCGGAACGCCTTCATGCCGCCGACCGCGCTGAAGATGCTCCGGCAGCATGAAGGAAGGTTGAAGCCCGCGCTGCGGTCCGTCGGGTCGGGCGGAGAGGCGCTCGGGGAGTCGCTGCTGGAATGGGGTGGCGGGGCGCTCGGGGTCACGATCAACGAGTTCTACGGGCAGACGGAATGCAACCTCGTGCTCGGCAATTCCTCCACGGTGTTTCCGCCGCGGCCGGGGAGCACGGGGCGGGCGGCGCCGGGGTTCGAGGTGGCGGTGATCGATTCGGGCGGCGCCGTGCTGCCGGACGGCGAGGTGGGGGAGATCGCGGTGGAGGCGCCGAACCCGTCGCTGTTCCTCGAGTATCGGGGCAAGCCGGAGAAGACGGCGGAGACGTTCGTGACGGGACCGGACGGACGCCGGTGGTTGCGGACCGGGGACGAGGGGCGACGGGAGGCGGACGGGGCGTTCTTCTTCTCCAGCCGTTCGGACGACGTGATCACGTCGTCCGGTTACCGCATCGGACCGTCGGAGATCGAGGACTGTCTGGGCCGGGACCCGGCGGTGGGACTGGCCGCGGTGGTGGGACTGCCGGACGACGTTCGTGGCGAGGCCGTGACGGCGTTCTGCGTGCTCTCGCCCGGCTTCGAGGGCGACCGGGAGGCCCTGGCGGAGGCGCTGAAGGGCCTGGTGCGCGAGCGGGTCGGGGCGCATTCGGCGCCGCGGCGGGTCGAGTTCGTGGCGGAGCTGCCGCTGACCGCCACCGGCAAGATCATGCGGCGCGAGGTGAAGCGGCGGGCGCTGGAGGGCGGTTGAGCGTCCCGCATCCGTGCATGCGTCGTGCGGCAGACGTACCGACGGCGTCGGCCTTTCGTCGGACCCGCGTCGGCCTTCGGTCGGCCTTTCATGCGCCTTGCGTCGGCCTTCGGTGCGGTTTCGGTCGGGCTTCGGCGCCGACCGCGTCGGGCTTTCGCGCCGACATGGCGCCGACGGGGGTTCGGGCGGCGGCGGAGCCGGGCGGGCGGGGCGGAGGCGGTCCGCACCCGGCAGGCTCGCAGGTCCCGGTTGAGGACGGGTGAAGGCGCCGCCGTCAGCTCTCGGTCAGTTCGAGTTCGCCCTCGATCTCCATCGCGAAGTCCATCGGCAGGCCGGCGACGCCGATGGCGGAGCGGGCGTGGCGGCCGGCCACGGGGCCGAAGGCCTCGAGGATCATGTCGCTGAAGCCGTTCACCACGCGGTGCTGATCGGTGAAGCCGGGGGCGGAGTTGACCATCCCGAACACGCGGGTCCAGCCGGCGACGCGGGAGAGCTCGCCGATCTCGGCCTTGAGGTCGGCGAGGACGGAGAGGGCGATCTCGCCGGCGGCGGCGTAACCCTCCTCGGTGGTCAGCGCCTCGCCCAGCTTGCCGTAGGGGCCGGCGATGTTCCCCTTCGCGTCGTGGGCCGGGTGGCCGGAGATCAGGACCCGGCGGCCGCGGACGTTGACGAAGGTGAAGGGCAGATGGAGATCGGGCGGGACGCGGACCGGGGCCGGCAGGGTCAGGCCGAGATCGGCGAGGCGCTCCTCGGGGCTGGGCATGGCGGATCTCCGATGCGGGCTGAGGTGACGGGGGGCGCGACGGTGGGGCGCGTGGACGAACCGGGCGCGCGGGCGATGTTGCATTGGGCGCATGACGCGCGCCAGTGGCCGGACACGTGAACCGCAGCCGACGGAGACCCGTAGAAGTCGCGATGACAGTTCCGCCCGACAACGCGCCGACGATCGTCTGGTTCCGCCGCGACCTGCGCCTCGCCGATCATCCGGCGCTGGCGGCGGCGGCGTCCGAGGGGCCGGTGATCCCGGTCTTCGTCCTCGATCCCGAGACCGAGGCGCTGGGCGCGGCGCATCGCTGGCGCCTCGGCCGGGCGCTGGAGCGGCTGGAGGCGGGGCTGCATCGCCATCACGCGCGCCTGATCCTGCGCCGGGGCGAGGCGCTGGAGACGCTGCGCCTGCTGATCGCGGAGACCGGGGCGCGCGGCGTGGTCTGGTCGCGCCTCTACGACGGCGCGTCGCGCGAGCGCGACGCGCGGGTCAAGGCGGCGCTGAAGGCGGACGGGATCGAGGCGCGGAGCTTCAACGGCAGCCTGCTGTTCGAGCCCTGGACGGTCGAGACCGGCTCGGGCGGGTTCTACAAGGTCTACACGCCCTATTGGCGGGCGGTGGAGGGGCGCGAGCCGCCGGGCCCGGTCGAGGCGCCCTCGCTGAGACTGCCGGAAGCCTGGCCGGCGAGCCTGACGCGCGGTGATCTGGCGCTGGGCGCGGACATGGACCGCGGCGGGCCCGTCGTGGCGCGATACGTCGAGGCCGGCGAGGACGCGGCGCGCGAGCGTCTGGAGGCGTTCCTGACGGAGGACGTCCGGCGCTATCCGGAGGCGCGGGACCGGCTGGACCTCGACGCGACCTCGGGGCTGTCGGACCATCTGGCGGTGGGCGAGATCTCTCCCCGGCAGATCTGGGCGGCGGCGGCGCCGATGCGCTCGGGCCCGAAGGGAGACGCCGTGACGGGGTTCCTGCAGGAGATCGTCTGGCGCGAGTTCGCGTATCACCTGCTCCATCACACGCCGGAGATCGAGACCGAGAACTGGCGGTCCGAATGGGACGCCTTCCCCTGGCGCGGCGACAACGCCGACGCCGAGCGCTGGCGCCGGGGTCGCACCGGCCAGCCGGTGGTGGACGCGGCCATGCGCGAGCTTTACGTCACGGGCACGATGCACAACCGGATGCGGATGCTCACCGCCTCCTACCTCACGAAACATCTGATGACGCACTGGCGCGTCGGCGAGGCGTGGTTCCGGGAGACGCTGGTGGACTGGGATCCGGCGTCGAATTCGATGGGATGGCAGTGGGCGGCGGGCTCCGGACCCGACGCCTCGCCGTTCTTCCGGATCTTCAACCCCGAGACGCAGGGGAAGAAGTTCGACCCCGAGGGACGCTACCGCGCGCGCTGGGTGGCGGAGCTGAACGACGATCCGGGGACCGACGCGCTCGCCTTCTTCGAGGCGATCCCGCGATCCTGGGGGATGACGCCGTCGGATCCGTATCCGGCGCCGATGGTGGATCTCAAGCGGGGGCGGGAGCGCGCGCTCGAGGCCTATTCCGATCTCAAGTCCCGGAAGGACGGCGCGTCCGCCTGAGGGGATCTTCCGACAGACACGAACGACCCCCGACAGCGGGGGCGGGAACGAGGAGCGACGACAGGTGAAGATCGCGGTCATCGGCGCCGGTGTCTCGGGACTGGGCGCGGCGCTGGCGCTGTCCGAGCGGCATGAGGTGCATCTGTTCGAGCGGGAGCCGCGCTTCGGCGGCCACGCCAACACGGTGGAGGTGGCGTTCGGGGAGCGGACGGTGGCGGTGGACACCGGGTTCATCGTGTTCAACCGGCGGAACTATCCGAACCTGACGGGGCTGTTCGAGCATCTCGGCGTCGAGAGCCACTGGTCGGACATGAGCTTCGGGTTCTCGCTCATGGGCGGGCGCTACGAATACGCCTGCGACGATCTCGACCGGCTGTTCGCGCAGCGGCGCAACGCGCTGAACCCGCGGCACGTGCGGATGCTGCTGGAGATCCTGAAGTTCAACCGCACCGCGCGGGCGGAGCTTTCGGACGGCGGGCTGACGGGCATGAGCCTCGGCGACTGGCTGGGGGCGCGGGGCTATTCGACGGCGTTCCGCGACCGCTTCGTGCTGCCGATGGGGGGCGCGATCTGGTCGACCTCCACCCGCTCGATGCTGGAGTTCCCGGCGGAGAACTTCGTGGCGTTCTTCGAGAACCACGACCTGATGACGGGCCTCGACCCGGCGCAGAGGTGGCGGACGGTGACGGGCGGCTCGCGCGAATACGTGCGCAAGGTCGTGCAGGCGCTGGGGCCGCGCGCGCGCCTCGGCGTCGGGGCGGAGGCGGTGCGGCGCGTCGGCGGGATGGTCGAGGTGCGCTTCGACGACGGCTCGGACGGAGTGTTCGACCAGGTGGTGCTGGCGACGCATGCGCCGACCTCGCTGGGGCTGATGGAGGACGCGGACGAGGCGGAGCGGGCGCTGCTGGCGGCGTTCCCCTATTCGCGCAACCGCGCGGTGCTGCATTCCGACGCGAGCCTGATGCCGCGGCGGCGCAAGGTGTGGTCGAGCTGGAACTTCCTGAGCGAGGGCGCCTCGGCCGACATGGGGCGCCCGGCGCAGGTGAGCTACTGGATGAACCGGCTGCAGGGACTGCCGGAGGACGTGCCGCTGTTCGTCTCGCTGAACCCGACGCAGGCGATCGACCCGGCGAAGGTGCATGGCGAGTACGATTACGGCCATCCCTTGTATTCGGGGCGGAGCTTCGAGGCGCAGGGGATGACCGACGGCATCCAGGGGCGCGGCGGGATCTGGCATGCCGGGGCGTGGCTGGGTTACGGGTTCCACGAGGACGGGCTGCGCTCGGGCCTGCGCGTCGCGGCGGCGCTGGGCGCGCGGCCGGCCTGGGCGCGGGACGTCGATGCGGCGGACGGGCTGACGGCGACGGCGGCGGCGGAGTGACGGCGATGGATGCGGTCTATGCGGGGCACGTGATGCACATGCGGCTCAGGCCGCGGGC
>Ga0102931_1000548_pt1 | contig 18389 bp, 18 predicted proteins | sample SalPonR1_C_D1_MG_FD_79282 | JGI IMG/M metagenome (GOLD analysis project Ga0102931, IMG submission 79282) | Salt pond soil microbial communities from South San Francisco under conditions of wetland restoration - Salt Pond MetaG R1_C_D1_MG | ecosystem: Environmental > Aquatic > Marine > Intertidal... | reverse complement strand
GGTCCCGCCGCCACGTCGCGCCTCTCGTCCCCCGAACGGGCGCCGCGGCCCGCGCCGCGGACTATGTGACCCCACGGCGCCCGCCGCAACCGTCGCGGGGCGCCCGCGGGGCCGCGGTGGCGCGCCTCGCCGCCCCGTGCTAACGCCTGACGCGAAGAGAGGCCCGAGGGAGGAGAGGCGCATGATCGTGGCGCAGGCGACCGGCGAAGGCATCGACGCGATCGAGGCCGTGGAACGGCCCGACCCGCCCGAGCCCGGCCCGAAGGAGGTCGCGATCGACATGCTCGCGGCCTGCATCAACCCGGCGGACCTGCTCACCCTCGAAGGCCGCTACGGCGTGAAGCCCGAGCCCCCCTTCGTCCCCGGCGCCGAGGGCGTCGGCCGCGTCCGCGCCGCCGGCTCGGAGGTCGAGGGCCTCGCCCCCGGCGACCTCGTGATCCCCTTCGCCGGCTCCTGCTGGGTCGAGCGGATGACCACCCCCGCCCGCGCCGTGGTGAAGCTGCCCTCCGACGTCGATCTCGACCAGGCGGCGATGCTGAAGGCGAATCCGGCGACGGCGCTCGCCATGCTGTCGGACATCGTGGCGCTCTCGCCCGGCGACTGGGTCGCGCAGAACGCCGCGAACTCCGCCGTCGGCGTCAACGTGATCAAGATCGCCAAGGCCATGGGGCTGCGCACCGTCAACGTCGTCAGGCGCGAAGCCGCCGCCGAGCGCCTGCGCGCCCTCGGCGCCGACCGGGTGATCGTGCATGACGGCGGCCCGGCGCCGGAACCTTCCGAGAACGAGCGCGCCAGGCTCGCCTTCGACGCCGTAGGCGGATCCGCCACCGACGCGCTCGCCGGCCTGGTCGCGGAGGGCGGGACGGTGGCCAACTACGGCCTTCTCTCGGGCGATCCCTGCGAAATGCACCCGAACCACCTCGTGTTCCGGGACCTGACCCTGCGCGGCTTCTGGCTCGCCAAATGGTTCCGCGAGGTCGAGCCCCGGACGATCGCCGAGCGCTATTCCCGCCTCGTCGAGTGGATGAAGGAGGACGTCGTCGGCGCCCCGGTCCTCGCCCGCCACCCGCTCCGCGACGTGAAGGCGGCCGTCGCCGCCGCCGCGCGCGAAGGGCGCGACGGCAAGATCCTGCTGATCACCGACGCCCATCCGGAGGCCTGATCCCATGTCCGACGTCTATCTGATCGGCGCCGCGTCGACGCGCTTCGGCAAGCGCCCCGAGGACGACTTCCGCGCCCTCGCCCGCGAAGCCTATGACGGCGTCCTCTCCGACGCCGGGCTCGAGAGCGGCGACGACGTCGAGTTCGCCTGGTTCGGCAACTGCGGCATGGGAACCTGGGGCCAGGCCTGCATCCGCGGCCAGGTCACCTTCGCCCCCCTCGTCGCCGAAGGCCGCTTCCCCGAGCGCGTGCCGATGATCAACGTCGAGGGCGGCTGCGCGACGGCCAGCATGGCCTTCAACGGCGCCGTCAAGGACGTGGCCAGCGGGTCCGCCCGCCTCTCCCTCGCCATCGGCGTCGAAAAGACCTTCGTGCCGGACGACCCCGCCCGCACCCAGGCCATCTTCGACGGCGGCATCGACCAGCTGAACCCCGAGGAGTGGCACGCGTACTACGCCCGCGCCGCGGCCGAGACCGGGAAGAACTTCAACCCCAAGGACGCCGGCGGCACGATCTTCATGGACACCTACGCCATGCAGGCCGCCTGGCACATGAAGCGCCACGGCACCACGCAGCGCCAGATCGCCGCCGGCGCCTCGAAGAACCACTGGCACGGAAGCATGAACCCCAACGCCCAGTACCGCTTCGAGGTCTCGGTCGATCAGGCGCTCGAGGACCGGGAGATCAGCTTCCCCCTCACCCGCGCCATGTGCGCCCCCATCGGCGACGGCGCCGCCGCCGCCCTCCTCTGCTCGGAGGACTTCCTGCGCGCCCAGCCCAAGGACGTGCAGGCCCGCGCCGTGAAGGTCCGCGCCTCCCAGCTCTCCGGCGGCAAGTACCGCAGCTTCGACGAACCCGGCCTCTCCCGCGTCGCCGCGCAGCGCGCCTACCGTCAGGCCGGCATCGGCCCGAAGGACGTCGACCTCGCCGAGGTCCACGACGCCACCTCCTTCTGCGAGATCTACCAGGTGGAGATGATGGGGTTCTGCGAGGACGGCGAGGGCGGCCGCTACGTCGAATCCGGCGCCACGACCCTCGGCGGCGAGCGCCCGGTGAACCTCTCCGGCGGCCTCGTCTCCAAGGGCCACCCGGTCGGCGCCACCGGCCTCTCGATGATCCACGAACTCGCGCTTCAGCTCCGTCAGGAGGCCGGCGAGCGCCAGGCGCCCAAGGCCCGCATCGCGCTCGCCGAGAACGGCGGCGGCGTCATCGGCTTCGACGAGGCCGCCTGCGCGGTGACGATCCTGGAGGCCCCCGCCGGCTGACCCTTCCGAAGGGGGGCCGGCGCGCGGCGGGGGCGTCGAGCCCCCCGCGCCGCTCGCCGCCTGCGGCGGCTCAGCGGCGCCCAGCCCCGCCCGTCAAGCCCGCCCGTCAAGCCCGCCGTCAGCCCCGCCCGTCCTTGGGCGAGCCCAGCACGACGTAGCTCGTCAACGAGCGCACCTCCGGCAGCGCCCCCAGCACGTCCGTATGGAAGCGCTTGTAGGCCGCGAGATCCGCCGCCTCGACCCGCAGCAGATACTCCACCGCGCCGGTGACGTTGTGGCACTCCACCACCTCGGGAGAGGCCGCGATCGCCCGCTCGAACCGCTCTTGCGCGCGCTTGCCGTGCTCGGCCAGCCCGACGGTCATGTAGGCGACCAGCCCCACCCCCGTCGCCGCCCGGTCCGGCACCGCCCGATAGCCCCGGATCGCGCCCGAACCCTCCAGCGACCGCACCCGCCGGAGGCAGGCCGAGGGCGAAAGCCCCACCCGCTCCGCCAGCGCGGCGTTGCTGAGTCGTCCGTCGCGCGTCAGCTCGCGCAAGATCCTGCGGTCTATGGCGTCCAGTTCGCTCATTTCGCGCACAGATTGTCCCGACTGCGCCGCAGAACGCAATCCGATGCCGCCCGAAACCGCATAATCCTCCCCGCATGGACATCACGCTCATCCCCGCGCTCGCGGCCTTCGCCTTCGCGACCTCGATCACCCCGGGGCCGAACACGCTGATGCTGATGGCCTCCGGCGCCAATTTCGGCCTGCGCCGGACGCTGCCGCACATGCTCGGCGTCGGGATCGGCTTCACCGTGATGCTCGCGGGCGTCGGCCTCGGCGTGACGGAGCTGCTCGCCGCCGTGCCCGCGCTCGGCCTCGCGCTGAAACTCGCCTGCGCCGCCTTCCTGCTGCGCCTCGCCTGGCGCGTCGCCCATGCCGGGCCGGCCGACCGCGCCGCCCGCGCCCGGCCGATGAGCTTCCTCGAGGCCGCCGCCTTCCAGTGGATCAACCCGAAGGGCTGGGCCATGGCCCTCGCCGCCGTCGGCGTCTACGCGCCGGGCGAGGGCGCCGCCGCCGTCCTCGTCACCGCCGCCGTCTTCGGCGCGGTGAACCTGCCCTCCGTCGGCGCCTGGGCGGCGGCGGGCCGCGCGCTCGACCGCTGGCTCGCCCCGCCCCGCCGCCGCCGCGCCTTCAACCGGACGATGGCGCTGCTCCTGCTGGCGACCCTGCCGCCCGCGCTCCTCGCCTGACGCGGGCGGCACGGGCCCCGAGGCGCCCGCCCCCGCGCTCGCCCGACCGGCTCAGCCCGCCTCGGACGTCACCGCCTCCAGCGGCCGCCGCGGGCTCGCCTCCGGCGTCTCCTCCGGCACGCCGAGCCGAAGCAGGATCTGTGGCGCGCCCTTCAAACCCAGCGCCTCCGCAAGCCGCGGGCGCAGCGCCTCCACCTGGATCGGCTGGTTGAGATAGGAGGCCTGCACCCCCTCCGCCGCCGCCGTCAGCAGCACCCGCTGCAACGCCTGCCCGGCCGCCAGCCAGTCCTCGGGCGCGTCGCCGTCCGTGCCCAGAATCGCCAGCGCCGGGCTCTCCGCCGCGAGGCCGGCATCCTTCGCGCCCACGCGCCCGCCCATGTCGAAGCCGCGCACGATCAGCCGCGCCACCGGCGCCACGAGGCCCGGCACCGTCAGCCCGTCCCCCTCGCGCCGCGGATGCAGCCAGGCCGCGAGCTCGCGCCGCCAGCGCGGGTCGTCCCATTGCAGCCGGTCGCCCTCAGCGACCAGCGCGGCCACGGCCTCCCGCTCGCCCTCCCCCTCGACAGGGCGGAGCCAGGCGCCCTCGGCCTCCGCCGCCTCGGCCAGCCCGGCGAGCGTCCCGCCCGACACCGTCCCCTCCGCGAAAGGGTCGCGGCAGGTCCGCCGCGTCGAAATCGCTTCCGCCAGCGGCGCGAGTTCCGGCTCCGCCCGCCCGGCGCCGAGTTCGACCTCCGCCAGCCGGTCCGGATCGGCCTCGAACGGCCCCGTCTCCACGGACACGGCGAGCCCCCGCGCCGCCGCAGCCACCCGCAGGTTCGTCAGAGCGCAACCGCAGCTGATCGTCAGCTCCCGGTCATGCGGATCGTTCACCGGCAGCGCCCGCCGTCGGTCGGCCAGCAACCGCACCCGCGTCGGCGAGACGCGCTCGAAGATCCAGGGCTGCGTGTTGTGGCTGGACGGGGCCAGCACCGCCGCCTCCAGCAGCGGCGCGACGAGGTCGGACATGGCTCGGCTCCAATGGCCCTCGGGACAGGACGCCCCCGCCATGCCCGAACCCGCCGCCCCCGTCCTTGACGCAGCGCAAGGCGCCGCTCAGGCGTCGCCGATGTCCCGCCCCTCGGCGTTCATCCGCGTCATCCGGTCGATCCCGTCCTCGCTCACCATCAGGTCGCAGAACAGCGTCCGCTCCGCCGCCGCGCCCTCGCGCCCGCGCACCAGCCGCTTGACGTGCGCCAGCGCGAGCGGCGGCCTCTCCGCCAGCGCCCGCGCCGTCTCCATCGCCACCGCCGTCACGTCCTCGACGCAGGCCGAGACCATGCCCAGCCGCGCCGCCGCCTCCGGCCCCACCGTCCGGCCGAGCAGCATCATCTCCAGCGCCGGCCCCTCGCCGATCAGCCGCGGCAGCCGCTGCGTGCCGCCCGCGCCCGGCAGGAGCCCGATGTTCACCTCCGGCAGCCCGATCGGATAATCCCCCGCCTCCGCGAAGCGGATGTCGCAGGCGAGCGCGATCTCGAACCCGCCGCCCATGCAGGTCCCGTTGATCGCCGCGATCCAAGGCTTCGCGCTCGCCTCGATCCGGCCGAGGATCGCCGGCGTCCCCCGGTCCGGCACCGGCCGGTCGGTCGAGAAGCGCATCCCCCGCTCCCGCATCGCCCGCCCGCGCGCCTCCAGCACCCGCACGTCGTAATGGCGCACGAAGACGCCCGGCGTCCCGCCCGTCACCACGGCCGCCCGGATCGCCGGATCGCCCTCCACCCGCTCGACGGCCTCGGCGAGCCCCGCCTCCGTCCCCTCGTCCATGTAGCCGTCCGGCGGATTGACGAAGCGCAGCACCGCCACCGGCCCGTCGAGCTCGATCTCCACCCGTCCGCTCATGACGCCCTCCGCCGCATCGCGCCCTTCGCCTCCCTCAGATCCATCGCCCGCGGATCGGCTCGCGGATCGGCGCCCTTGGCGAAGATCGCGTGCTTCTGCAGCTTCTGCGTCCCCGTCACCGGCAGCGAGTCCATCCACGCCACCCAGCCCGGCAGCTTGTAATAGGCCAGCCGCTCCGCCGCGAAGGCGAGCACGGCCTCCGCCGCCGCCCGGTCCGCCGGCGCGCCCTCCGCCGGCACCAGGCAGGCGAACACCTCCTCGTCGCGCATCTCGTCGGCCACCGCCATCACCGCCACCTGCCGCACGCCCTCATGCGCGATCAGCGCGTTCTCGACCTCCGCGGCCGATATGTTCTCGCCCGAGCGGCGGATGACGTTCTTCGCCCGTTCGACGAAATGCATCATCCCGTCCGGGTCCATCGTCACCACGTCCCCGGTGCGGAACCAGCCGCCGCGCCACGCCGCCTCCGTCGCCTCCGGGTCCTTCAGATAGCCCCGGAAGAACCCCGCCCGCGGATCGGGGCCGGCGGCGCGCACCACCAGTTCCCCCTCCGTTCCGCGCGGAACCTCGGCCCCCGCCTCGTCCGCCACCTTCGCCTCGAACTCCGGCAACGGCCGCCCGAAGGCCCGCGTGCCCGTCATCCGCGGCTCGTGACAGGCCGCGAAGAACCGCCCCGTCTCCGTCATCCCCCAGACCTCGACCATGGGGATCCCGAAGCGCGCCTCGAACGCCGCATGCAGCGTCGGCTCGATCCCGGCCCCCAACCCGAAGCGCACCCGATGCGCCCGGTCCCGCGGCGAAGGCGGCGCCTTCATCAGCACCGGCGGGATCACGCCGAGGTAATGCATCGCCGTCGCCCGCGTCGCGGCGAGGTCGTCCCACCAGCTGTCGGCGTGGAAGCGGTCCGGCAGGATCAGGCAGTTCGCCGTCAGGATCGCCGCGACCGGCGTGTTGATCCCGCCGTTCATGTGGAACAGCGGCAGCGGATTGAAGATCCGCTCCTCGCCCTCGCGCAGCGTCAGCGCCCCGCCGATCGAGGCGTAGAGCCCCCCGCCCGAAAGCGCATAGGCGTTGTCGATGATGCAGCCCTTCGGCCGCGCCGTGGTGCCGGAGGTGTAGAGCAGCGCGGCCTCCGTCCCGCGCCCCGGCGCCGCCTCCCGCCGCGGAAACGGCGGCGGCGGCGGCGCGAAGGCGGCCGGGTCGCTCGCATCGGTCCACTCGACGACGGGCAGATCCCCCGCCTCGCGCAGCTTCGCGAGGTTCCAGGGCAGCGAGACGGCCGAGACCGCCTCCGAATGCGCGAGGAAATACGCCATCTCGTCACGCAGGTAATGGGGGTTCGCCGGCGCCTCGCCCGCCCCCACCGCGTTCAGCGCCAGAAGATGCAGGACATGCGCCGGATGATTGTCTAGCGCCAGCACGACCCGGTGCCCCGGCCCGTATCCCGCCGCGCCATAGGCCGCGGCGAGCGCCGAGACCGCCTCCGCCGCCTCGCCGTAGCTCCACTCCGCCCCGGCCTCGAGATACCCCCGCCCGGCCCTCGCCGGCGCGCAAAGAAAGGGCTTCTCCGGATGCGCCGCCGCCGTCGCCCGGAACGCCTCGAAGATCGTCTCCATCAGACCCGCTCGATCAGCATCGCCATGCCCTGCCCCGCGCCGAGGCACATCGACAGCACCGCGCGCCGCCCGCCGGTGTCCTCCAGATGCTGCATCGCCGTGATCGCCATGCGCACCCCGGTCACCCCCGGCGGATGCCCGACGCTGATGCCCCCGCCATAGGCGTTGTGCAGCTCCCGCGGGATGCCGAGATGCCGCTCCGCGTGCAGGTTCACCACCGCGAAGGCCTCGTTGATCTCGAAATAGTCCACGTCCGAGACCGCGAGCCCCGTCTTCTCCAATAGCGCCCGGATCGCCGGCACCGGCCCGTGCCCCATGATCCGCGGCGGCACGCCGACCACGGTCCAGTCCACGATCCGCGCCCGCGGCGCGACCCCCTCGGCCTCGAGCGCGTCCCGGTCCCCGACCAGCACGAAGCCCGCCGCGTCGTTGACGGTGGAGGCGTTGCCCGCCGTCACCTTCCCGCCCTCGCGGAACGCCGGCTTCAGCCGCGACAGCTTCTCCAGCGTCGCGTCCGCCCGCGGGCACTCGTCCGCCTCGACCGTGACCGAGCCCTTGCGCCCGGCCACCTCCACCGGCGCGATCTGCCGGGCGAGGAACCCCGACTCCCGCGCCGCCAGCGCCCGCGCCTGGCTCATGGCGCCCCACGCGTCCATCGCCTCGCGGGTGTACTGGCAGTCCTCGGCGAGGTTCTCGGCCGTCTCGCCCATGTATTCCTGGCTGAACGGGCAGCGATACGCCCAGTCCAGCATGTCCTCCAGCACCTGCGGCCCGCGCTGCGCCCCCCAACGCACCGTCGTCGTGGCGAAGGGCGCGCGCGAATAGCTCTCCGCCCCGCCCGCCAGCGCGATCCGCGAATGGCCCGAGCGCACTTGGCTGTCCGCGCTCAGCATCGCCTGCAAGCCGCTCGCGCAGGCCCTGACGACGTGCAGCGCCCCGGCCTCTTCGGGAATGCCGGACTTCACGCCCACGACCCGCGCCGCGAACAGCGAATCCCGGTCGCTCGGGACGGTGGTGGTGAACACCATGTGGTCCACCGCCTCCGCGCGCATCCCGGCGCGGGAGAGGCACGCCGCCGCCGTCCGCCCGGCGAGGTCCGTCATCTCCACGTCCTTCAGCCCGCCGCCGAACGCGCCGAGAGGCGAGCGCACGCCCCCCGCGATCACCGTCTCCGCCATCGCCTCACCCGAGCCTGACCGGCAGCCGCGAAGGCCCCCGCATGATGATCGTCCGATGCCAGTCCGGCTCGCCCGCCGGCCGCGCGTCGGGGAAGCGCGCCACCAGCCGCGTGAAGGCGACCTCGCCCTCCAGCCGCGCCAGCATCGCGCCCATGCAGAAATGCGTCCCGTAGCCGAAGGTGACGTGTCGGTTCGGCTTGCGCCCCACGTCGAAGTCCTGCGGCCGGTCGAACACCTCCGGATCCATGTTCGCCGCGTTCAGCATCGCGAACACCCGGTCGCCCGCCTCCAGCCGCTTGCCGTGGACCTCGTGCGCCTCGCCCACGAGCCGCGCCATCGCCCCCGAGGGGCCGTCGAGCCGCAGGCACTCCTCGACGGCCAAGGGCGCGATCCCCGGCTCCCCGCGCAGCCGCTGCGCCTGCTCGGGGTGGCGCATGAACTTCAGGAAGCCGGTCGAGAGCAGGTTGGTCGTCGTCTCGTGCCCGCCGAACAGCACCAGCATGCAGGCCGCGACCATCTCGTCCTCGGAGAGAGCGTCGTCCGCGTCCCGCGCCGCGATGAACTTGGAGATCAGGTCGTCCCGCGGCTCCGTCCGCCGCTCCGCGATCAACCCGCGGAACAGCGCCGCCATCTCGTGCGCGCCGTGGCTCGCCTTGGCGTACTTGTCCGGCGCCCCGCGGGCCGAGCCGATGAAGAGCTGCATCTCGTCGGACCATGCCTTCATCGCCGCCATCCGCGCCCGCGGCACGCCGAGCAGATCCATGATGACGTAGCCCGGCAGCGGCATCGCGAACTCCGCGACGAAGTCGACCTCCCCGCCGAGATCGGCCATCCGCCCGATCAGCTCGTCCGCGATCGCCTCGACGTTCGGCCTGAGCCCCTCCACCGCCGTCAGGGTGAAGGCCCGGCCCATCAGCTTTCGCAACCGCGTATGCTCCGGCGGATCACGGAACACGAGCCAGAGCGTGAGATACCGCACGACCTCCGAGAGCACGTCGCGCTCGAGCTTCGGCAGACCCTCGTAGAAGGGACGGATGCGGTCGACGCTCATCTCCGGCGCGTCGAGCGCCCGACGCACGTCCTCCCACCGGGTCAGGACCCAGGCCTTGAGCTGCGGCGAAAAATGAGCCGGATCATCCCGCTGCAGCGCCAACAGCGCCGGATAGGGATCGCGGATCACCGCCGGAGCCGCCGGATCGTAGACCGGCGCGACCGTGCTCTCGGCCATCTCGTCCTCCTCCCGCGTCGCCCGGTCGATCCAGCATCGGGACCGCCAAACAATCGTTTGGTAGACCCTCGCCCGGAAACCCGTATCGTGTCCACACCGAATCCGACGGCGGACAGGGAGGGCGCCCCGGATGGACCAGACGCCCGACGACGCGGCGAAGACCGCGCAGGGCTCGGATACCGAGGGGGCGGAGACCCCGGCCGAGCCGCCCGCGCGCGCGCCGCGCCAGGACAGCCGCCGCGAGGCCGTGCTCGACGCGGCGTCGGAGCTGTTCGCCGTCAAGGGCTTCGACGGCGTCTCGATGCGCGACATCGCGCGGCGGGCCGGCATGCTCTCGGGCTCGCTCTACTACCACTTCCCCTCGAAGGACGACCTCTTCGCGGAGGTTCACCTCGCCGCCGTCGCCCGCGTCACCGCCCGCCTCGACGCCGCGCTGGCCGCGGCGCCCGAGGAGCCTTGGGCGAGACTCGAGGCAGCGCTTCTCGCTCATCTCGACGGACTTCTGGACCGCGCCGATGCCGTCGCCGTCCTCTCGCCCCACTTCCCGACCGAGCGCGACGACCTCGCGCGACGCCTCGCCGCGCAGCGCGACGCCTACGAGGAGCGAATCCGCGCCCTCCTCGCGGACTGCGGCCCGCGCCCCGATCTCGACCCCGGGCTTCTGCGGCTGTTCCTACTCGGCGCGCTGAACTGGACGCCGGTCTGGTGGCGCCCGGGCGGAGCGGCCGACCTGGCCGAGGTCGCCCGCGCGCTGACCGACCTGATGCGCCGCGGAGCCGCGCCCGTCTGACCCGCGAGACGGTGACGAACCTGAGACCGGAGCGCCCGGAACCGGGCGCGCGCCGGGCCGGACGATGCGCCCCTCCCCGCCCTTGACGCGCCCGGACCGGAACCATAAAGCTCGCGGCCTGCCGGCGACGTGGCGGAGTGGTTACGCAGCGGATTGCAAATCCGTGTACACCGGTTCGATTCCGGTCGTCGCCTCCAACACCCCGCCGATCCGTCAGGCTTCTGCGACCGCCCCGCCGGGCCGGCGCGGGACCTGCCGTCGGCGCCGGGCCGAGCCGGAAACCGCCCTTTGTTCCGCGATCCGACGCGTTCGAGCGCCGCCGAACCGGGACGCCTCCCGCCGGCGACGGCCGCCTCTTCGTCACGTCGGTCCGGCCAACGCGGAACAGCCCTTGCGTGTCGCAAGGGCGGGCTCGGCGACCGTCGCCTCCTTCGCGGCCTGCCGAAGACGCGGCGAACGCGGATCGCACGTGCTTTCGCGATCCGACCTCGAGGGCCGGCTTCGCAAGCCGGGCGGGGGGCGAGCCGTACGCTGCGGCGCCCTCGCGGGCCGATGAGAGCCTGTCGCGCGAAACCGCGTTGCGGCGACGCTCTCGGGAGATCGCGGGGGGAAGCCCCGCCCGAGCCGCGTGCGGCCTCGCGCGCACCATGGCCTCGGACGCGCTCGAACCTCCTGTCCTCGAGCTCGGGGCAAGGACATGCACACCGCCGACGGCGACTTCGCCGCGGCATGAGATGCGACGTGCCGTCCACGAGCCGCGAGGGCCGCCGGAGCGTCACGGGTCACATCCATCGATCCGCGGCAGACCCGGCGCCTCGAACCGCGGGCGCCACGGCAAAAGGGAACCGGGACCGTGGGGCCCGCGTTGACCTTTGCGAAGCGATATCGCTCCACATCACGAGTCGCTCGAAAGGCGGGAGCCGAAGCATGAAGAACATGACCGAACGTGAACGCGAGGACCTCGAAGAGGGCCAGCGCCGAAAGCCGCAGGCGGAACGCGTCGGCCTGTGGCGGATCCTGCTCAACTCGCTGCTGGTGGCCGTCGTGCTGCTCGGCATCGCCGCGCTGATCTTCGGCTGAACCGACCGCCCGCCGGCGTGAAGGAGAAGACATCATGACCGAACGAAAGGAGATGACGCCGAAGGAGGCGCGCCGTCCCCCGCGGCGGTGGCTCGCCTATCTCGCCATCGGCGTTTCGATGCTGATGGCGGTCGGCCTCGCCCTGATCGTGCCGATCGCGGAGGCCGATGCCAACGCCTTCCGCTGGCCGGCGCTGCTGCCGCTCGGCATGGCCGCCATGCTGGGAGGCGGGCTCGCCTGGCTCGTGCTGACCATCATCAGCAGGCGACGGCGGCGCTGATCGGCTCCGGATCGGACGGCGCCGAGCGGCGCCCATCCGAGCCGGTCCCGGCCGGACCCCGACACCGGCCGAGGGTTCCCCATTCGTTCCGGCGACGCTGAAGACGTCGCCGACGCCGACGGGCGCTCCGAAGGTGCGCCCGTCGGCTTGGACGGACGAGGCGCCGCCGGCTCAGTCGTCGGTCACTTCCCCACCGAATCCGGGTCGCTTGAACTGATTTCGCTCGACGTCGTCATAATCGAAGGCGACGCGCTTCTCGAGTTCGCGCGGCGTGACGTTGATCTCGACCCGGCCCGACCTGTCGATGTCCACGTCCTCGGCCCGGAACGCCACGAGTTTTTCGGCGAGGCCGAGCACGCCGCCCACCTCCAGCACCACGCCCACCACGAGGCCGGCGTCGTCCATCAGGAGGTCGTGCACCTCTCCGAGCGGATCGTCGGTGCGATCCACCGCCGTTCCGCCGATCAGGTCCGCGGCGCTGAGGCCGACGTCGCTCCAGGCCAGCGGGTCGGGAGCGTCCGGAAACGCGGGAAGCGCCGAGTCCTGGGCGGCCGCGCCGCCGACCGCGAGCGCCGCGGCCGCCGAGATCGCCGCCGCACGGACCGTCGTCATGCGTCGCATTTCGTTCTCCTTCATCCGGGTCGCCACGGCGCGACCAACGCGGGCGGCCTCGGGCGGTTCCGCTCAGCCCAGCCACACCTGGACGGCCGCCGCGCCGAGCCAGATCGCCAGGACCGCCGCGCTCTCGAAGCCGATGCCGCCGAGGCCCCGTCGTTCGCGCACGATCAGTCCGAGCAGCAGCACCGCGGTCGAGACAAGCGCGACGGCGAGCCAGAAAAGGTCGCTCCGCTCGATCGCGTGGTGCAGCGAGCCTTCGCGATACGCGACGTCGGAGAAGGTCAGGAACAGCACGTCGAAGGTGTTGCCGCCGATGATCCCGCCGACCGCGAGCTGGACCGCCCCGCGCCGCACCGCCGCGAGGGTCGTCACGAGTTCCGGCAGCGAAGTGGAGACCGCGGTCATCAGCGCCCCGACCGCCGTCGCCGAGAGGCCCGTGATCTCCGAAATGCGGGCGCCCGTGCGCGAGATCGTCCAGCCGGCGGCGCCGAGGACCGCCGCCAGCGCGACGAAGCGCAGGAACATCGCGGGAAGCGACCGACGTCCGGTATCGCTTTCGGGCACGTCCTCGCGGGTCTCCGGCGTGCCGACGGGCCGCCACATGGGCCGCTCCCGCGCCCGCGCCCCGGCCTGGGCGCCCAGGAACCAGATCACCGGCAGCGCCAGCGACACCGGGTGCACCCCGAGGACCGTGACGTCCGGGCCGGTGGCGGCCGCAAGCGGCAGACCGAGCAACAGGCTGAGCAGAGCGGCCTGCAGTATGTTCGCGAGTTCGGCCGAGGCGTGCTCGAGATTGGCCCGGCGATAGACGAGATCCGCGATCGCGAGGAAGGCCGTCTGCGCCGCGATCCCGCCGATCGCGTTGGCGTAGGCGAGCGAGGCGAGCCCCTCGAACGCCGCCGACACCGAGACCACGGTCCCCGCGAGCGACGTCGCGATGCCGAGCAGAAGCGCGCCCGTCATGGCCTCGCCGAGGCCCGTCTCGTCCGCCAGCCGGTCGGCCAGGCGGGTGATGCGCGTGCCCGCCACCGCCACGACGAGCGTCGCCGCGGCGAACACGGCGAGGAGCGCCGGCAGTCCGATCGACCCGAAATCCATGTCCTCCGAAGCTCCCCCGCCCTGACGACGGTCGAGCAACGGCGCCGTCGCGTCGCCGTTCCGCCGGCTCCGGAACCCCGGGCCCGGAGCGGCCGTTGCTGCAGGGGCGCCGATCCGGAGAGGAGCACGCGATGGACTTCACGATCGCCGTCGACGTCGCCGTTCCGGACGCGGTGGCCGGACTCTGGAACGTCGCCGTCACGCCCGCCGACGCGGCCACGCGCCTCTTCGCGGCGCTTTTGGGCGGGTTCCTGATCGGGCTCGACCGCGAATGGCGCGACAAGCCCGCGGGTCTCAGGACGCACATGCTGGTGTCGCTCGCCGCCGCGCTGTTCACGTTGGTCGCGTTCGACATCCACGGAGACGTCGCCGGCGCCGAACCCGGCAACGCCGTCTCCGACCCGCTGCGCCTGATCGAGGCGATCACGGCGGGCGTCGCGTTCCTCGCGGCGGGCAACATCATCCGCCGAGGCAGCGGCGTCGAGGGCCTGACCACGGGCGCGGGACTTTGGCTCGCCGGCGCGGTGGGCCTCTCCTGCGGGCGGGGGCATTTCGGAATCGCCGCGCTCGCGGTGCTCCTCGCGGTCATCGTCCTCTCGCTCCTGCGCATCGTCACGCGCGGCGTCGAGCGGATTCGGGACGAAGATGATTCGCCGTCGTGAAACGTCACGTTTGAAATATCTTTTATGCTTATCACACAAGGGCTTAAGTGTCGTGCAACAATTCGTATCATCGGAAACGGATGCCAACAGGAAAGGGTGTGAGCGATGGCAGTCAAGAATTCAATTCCGCGCCGGCATGTTGACTTTACGTTGGCCCGATCCGAACTTTGTTACATGGAACATAGCACGGACGCTTCGCCAGAACCAGAATCTGCAGAAACTGTTCATAGTGACATGACCCAGCTGGAAGAAGAGCGCCCACATCTTCGCCGCTACGCCCTGAGCCTCGCGCGCGACGCCGACGATGCCGAGGATCTGGTGCAGGACTGCCTGCTGAGGGCCCTCGACAAGGCCGACAGCTTCAAGGAAGGCACGCACCTGCGGCGATGGCTGTTCACGATCCTGCGGAACCTTCACATCGACCGTCGGCGCCGCCAGAGCCGACGGGGCATGGACCTTCCGCTCAACGACTGGGAGCCGGCGCTGAGCCGGCCCGCGTCCCAGGAGGATCGCATCGAGCTCAACGACGTCCTCGCCCGGTTCGAGACGCTGCGCGAGTGCGACCGCGAGATCCTGCGTCTGAGCGTGTTCGAGGGGATGCCGCACGACGCCATCGCCGAGCGGATGAACGTCGCCGTGGGCACCGTGAAGAGCCGGCTGTCCCGGGCGCGGGCCGCGCTGGAACGGTGAAGCGGCGGACGGCCGCGTCAGGCTGAACGGCGACGGAGCGCCGCGCTCCGCCGCCGGCGCGTCGTCGCGGCGGCGGCTCGGAGACGAGGCCGTCAGACGGCCTTGCCGAACCGCTCGCCCTTCAGGCGGATCCCGGCCGCTTCCCGGTCCCAGGCGTCCGCGGTAACGCCCCCGGCGCGCAGGTCCGCCTTCATGACCTTGTTCGACGGGGTCTTGGGCAGCTCCGGCAGCACGCGGACGTAACGGGGCACCATGAAATAGGCCATTCGGCCGCGCAGGAACTCGATCAGCGCGGCGGGATCGATCTCGCGCCCCTCCACCGGGGCGACGACGACCATCACCTCGTCCTCGCCCATCTCGCTCGGCACGCCGACGGCGGCGCATTCCCGCACGTCGGGATGCGCGACGACGTCCGCCTCCACCTCGAAGCTCGAGATGTTCTCGCCCCGCCGGCGGATCGCGTCCTTGATGCGGTCGACGAAGAAGAAGTAGCCGGCCTCGTCCCGGACGAAGGCGTCGCCGGTGTGGAACCAGCCGTTGCGCCAGGCCTTCGCCGTGGCCTCGGGGTTGGCGTGGTAGCCGGAATTCATCGCCCAGGGCCGGTCGGTGCGGAGGATCATCTCGCCCACCGCGCCAACCGGAACCTCGCAGTCGTTCCCGTCCACCAGCCGCACCTCGACGCCGTCGCGCGCCCGCCCGCAGGTGCCGCGCACGGGCGGATTGGGCTCGGAGACGATGGGCGTCGAGATCTCGGTCATGTTGAAGATGGTGTAGACGTCGAGCCCGAAGCGCCGCGCGAAGCCCTCCGCGTCGTCGTTGAGCGGCACCATCACCACCTTCTTCAGGCCGTTCCCGGCGTCGTCCGCCCGCGGCTCCGCCTTCTCGAGGAAGGTCGCCATGACGCCGAGCAGGAACGCCGTCGTGACGCCGGTGTCGCGCACCGTCTTCCAGTAGCTCGCCGTGTCGAACCGCTCCGCCACGCCGAGCGAGGCGCCGCGGGCGAGCATCACGTACATCGGCCCCATCCCGCCGATGTGGAACATCGGCGAGTTGATCAGGTAGCGATCGTCCTCGGTCACGAACGGCCAGCTCTCCGGCCCGGCGTTGGACCAGAGGTGCAGGTAGCTCGACAGCACTCCCTTCGACGGCCCCGTGGTGCCGGAGGTGAAGATGATCGCCATCGGATCCCAAGGCTGGATCGGCCGCGACAGCGCGGGCAGCACGCCGGCGTCGGGCGCCATCACGCCGTCCCAGGCGGCGCCCGGCACGCGCGTCGCCGGCGGCGTCCCGCCGACGATCACCAGCCGCTCCAGCTTCGCCGTGTCGATCTCGTCCAGCCGCTCGGCGAGGTCGGCATGGACCATCGCCACCTTCGCGTCCGAGAGCTTGACGACATGCTCCAGCAGCGCGCCGCGATAGGCGGTGTTGATCGGCACGTAGACGGCGCCGAGCCAGTTGAGCGCGAAGAAGGCCCGGATCTGCTCGCGCGAATTCGGCGCGAAGACCAGCACGTGATCGCCCTGCCCGACGCCGAGCGCCGCGAAGCCCGCCGCCGTCTGCACCACCAGCGCGCGGAACTCGGCGTAGGTCCATTCCTCGCCGTCGTCGTCGAACTTGACGAACACCTTGTCGGCCCGCTCGACCGCCCAGCGGTCGATCAGGTCGCGCGTGACCACGCGGTCGCGCGCCGGAATGCGCGGGTCGGGGATCGGCGCCGGCTCCGGTGCGGCCGGGATCTCGAAGCGCGAAAGGTCGGGGATCGGGGTCGCCATCTTTCTCCTCCCGGGTCAGCCGGCGCCGAGCAGCTCGAACTCCGTCAGGTCCGGCCGCCGCGTCATCCGCCACCAGTCGTCGTGCCTCCAGGGCGTGATCGCGACGACCCGCCCCGCCTCGTTGCGATACCAGTTGTCCGTGCCGGGATGGGTCCAGACCATCCGGTCATGCGCCGCGTCGACCTTGGCGTTGTAGGCGGCATGCGCCTCGGCCTTCACGTCGACGGCCCTCGCCCCGGCCGCGAAGGTCCCCTCCAGCGCCGAGAGCACGAGGTCCATCTGCGCCTCCACCGGCGCGATCACCGAGCCGCCGTGCCCTAGGCCCACGTTCGGGCCGAGCAGCGTCACGAGGTTCGGATAGCCCGGCACGAAGGTGCCGAGATGGGCGCGGGCGTCGCCCTCGCCCCACTCGTCCGCGAGACGCCGCCCCCCGCGCCCGACCACGTCGAGCGAGGCGAGGAAGGCCGTCGCCCGGAAGCCGGTGGCCAGCACCAGCACGTCGGCCTCGCGCGCCTCGCCGCTCTCCGAGACCAGCGTGGCGCCGCGCACCTCCGCCAGCCGCTCGTCGAAGAGCTCCACATGCGGCCGGGCGACCGTCCGGTACCAGCCGTTGTCCAGCAGCATCCGCTTGCCGAAGGGCGGATAGTCCGGCAGCACCTTCGGCAGCAGGTCCTGACGCTCGCCCAGCTCCGCCTTGACGTAGGCCTCGAACACCCGCCGATGCGCCTCGTTCTGCGCGTTGAGCGAGCGCTCCGGCCGGTCCCAGTCCGGGTCCTTCTGCAGACTGGAATGCAGTTTGTCGTTGAAGGCCCAGGCCAGCCGCTGGCGATACCAGGCCTGATAGAGCGGAACCTCCATCAGCAGCCGCCGCACCGGCTCCGGCACCGCCTTGCGGAACTGCGGGAACGGCGCCGCCCACTGCTTGGAGCGGGCGTGGACCGTCAGCGAGGCCACCTCGTCCGCGATCGCGGGCACGATCTGCATGGCGCTCGCGCCGTTGCCGACCACGGCGACGCGCTTTCCGGCGAGCGCGAGCCCCTCAGGCCACTCCGCCGTGTGGAAGGCGGGGCCGGGGAAGCTCTCCAGCCCCGGAATCGGCGGAACCTTCGGCAGGTTCAGAACCCCGACGGCCGAGACCAGCAGGTCCGCGTCGAACGTCTCGCCCGCTTCGGTCTCCACCCGCCAGCGGCAGGCCTCCTCGTCGAACCGCGCCGTCGTCGCGCGGGTGCGGAAGCGGACGTGCTCCAGCACGCCCTGATCCTCGGCGACCCTGCGGAAATACGCCTCGATCTCCGGCTGGAGCGAGAAGTAGTGCCGCCAGTCGTGCGGCTGGAAGCTGAAGGAATAGAGGTGGTTCGGCGTGTCCACGCCGGCGCCCGGATAACGGTTCTCCCGCCAGGTGCCGCCGACGTCGTCGCCGGCCTCCAGCACCGTGAAGGGGATGCCGGCGGCCTTCAGGCGCACCGCGGCGCAGAGGCCGCTCATGCCCGAGCCGATCACCACGGCGCGGAAGCCCTCCGGCGCGCGGCCCCGGAGGCGCGTCTCCGGCGGCGCCTCGCGCGAGAGGCCGAGGCCGGCCTTCAGCATCGCGCCGTATTCGGCCGGTATCGGCTCGCCCATCGCCACGGAGAGCATGCGCACCAGCAGCGCCTCGTCAGGCTCGGGGATCGCGATCCCGCCGGTCTCGGCCCAGCGCTTCAGGGCGGCGCGGGCGGCGTCCCGGATCTCGCCCTGCACGGGTTCCGGCAGGCCGCCGTCGTCGTTGTCGTCGAGGCCGCGGGGCCGCGAGGGGGCGTAGGGCGGCTCCAGCCAGCCGAGATCGCCGGTGAGCTGCACCAGG
>Ga0102931_1000547_pt1 | contig 18456 bp, 14 predicted proteins | sample SalPonR1_C_D1_MG_FD_79282 | JGI IMG/M metagenome (GOLD analysis project Ga0102931, IMG submission 79282) | Salt pond soil microbial communities from South San Francisco under conditions of wetland restoration - Salt Pond MetaG R1_C_D1_MG | ecosystem: Environmental > Aquatic > Marine > Intertidal... | reverse complement strand
GATTCAATTGAAAACCATCGATCTCTTGATTGATCCGTTGGAATCGACAAAATAGAGGGTCAACTGCCCATCTTTTGGAATTCGCATTCTGTCTGCTTCTACACTCGCGCGGACTCTTCCATTGTCTGCAATCCAATTACCAAACTTTACAGGGCCCACACCCCGGCTTCCGGCAGACTGCTGGATTCTGTTAAAATCTGAACGATTATAATTCAATTTGAAAACAAGTGTACTTTTATCTTGGGCTTGAATCTCACTCAGAGAAACAGCCATTAAAATAATCGAGATGAATAATGCTAGTCTCTTTATCACAGTTGAAATATTTATAAGATTGAAAAATAGATTTTAGTTCTGCCTCTTCAGTATCAACTACGAACTTGTCTTTGATAACAGGTCAAATCGAACGATTCTCACAGTTTGATTCTAACTCACCACTTTTTACCACAGTTTGCCCTACTCTTGAAATTACATTTCTGAATTCGGCTTCTGAACGCTCTAATGGGGGATATTAAAACAGTTGAACAGGAATCTTTTTTTAATAATCAAAACATTTTTCTTGACATAATAGGGGGCAATAGGGTACATTGTGGGGAGAAGTGGGGGATAGTGGGTTAATCGAGTATCACATCAATCACATCCTGCCAAGTAGTTTAGCAATCATTTAAAAATAGAGAATTCACGTGCCAAGCTTCAAAGGGCAATATGAACACAGTGTAGATAATAAAGGCCGTGTTGCTTTTCCGGCCAAGCTACGCAAAAATGTGAGCCCTGATGCTGAAGATCGATATACTCTCCTCCGTGGTGTTGACGCTTGCCTTTATTTATATCCTCAGGATGAGTGGAAAGTAGTTGAAAATAAACTCGATAAAATCAACAGTTTCAGCAGGAAAGGCCGTACGGTAAAACGAAATATTCTGAGATACGCCGAAGATGTTACCCTCGACAAGCAACACCGCATCTCTCTTCCACAACATCTTAAAGAGTGGTCTCAAATCGACGGAACAGCCATTTTTATCGGAAGTGGAGAGCGTATCGAAATTTGGGCTCCTGAAAAGCTCGATGAAATTGATTCAATGCTCGACGATGATGCATACGCTGATCTTTTTGAAGAAGTAATGGGGGATGAACCAGAGAGTGAAAATTAATATGGCAACATATCATCCACATACCCCCGTACTTTTGCAAACCGCCATTGAATTTCTTGTGACAGATGAGAGCGGTATTTATATAGATGCAACTTTGGGAGGCGGCGGACATAGTAAGAAGATTCTCGAAACTCTTTCTGATGATGCTACCCTTATCGGCCTTGACCAGGACCCGGAAGCACTTGAAGCTGCAAAAGAAAGACTCGGCGATGATCCCAGGCTGGAAACTATCTCCGGAAACTTTGGCCACCTTTCTACTTTGATTCCGCCAAAATTTCACGGAAATATTTCAGGTATTCTGTTTGACCTGGGGGTCTCCACTCATCAAATCAAAGAAGCCGAACGTGGTTTTAGTTTCCAGGAAGACGGCCCACTTGATATGAGAATGAGTGATCTGAGCGGTGTATCGGCCTATGATGTGGTGAATACCTACGATTATGAAAAACTGAGAGATATCATCTACCACTACGGTGAAGAGCGATTGAGCCGACAGATTGCCCGTGAAATAATTGATAACCGCCCGATTGAGACCACAGGAGAGCTTCGTGAATCCATTGAAAATGTCATTTATGGCAGGCATACCATCAAAACGGTAGCCCGTGTTTTTCAGGCGATTCGGATTGAAGTAAACCGAGAGCTGGATGTTTTGAAACAAGGCCTTCAGGACTCACTAGATATTCTGAAATCCGGCGGTCGTATTGTTGCCATCTCCTATCATTCGCTGGAAGACAGGATTGTTAAAAACTTTTTCAGGAGTGGAAATTTTGAAGGCGAGATTGAAAAAGATTTTTTCGGTAACCCCGTAAAACCGATTAACGTGATCACAAAACAGATCATCACTCCATCAGACAAAGAGATAAAAGAAAATCCTGCAGCTCGGAGTGCAAAATTAAGAGTTGCGGAAAAAGTGAAGGAGGATGAAGAAGAATGAATGTAATCACCCCTTCAAAAAATAAACGAAAAGGAATTTCCGGCGGAAAGCCCGCTAAAAACAAGAAGAAAAATTTCTTCGATAAAGCATTTAATACAGATGGTTCTGCCCCAAATCATGGCAGACGTATTAAAGACCCAAAAAATAAAATATCAAACCTTCCGGCTTTCACCCCCTGGAAGATTGTTCTCGCAGTGTTCTTGATCGGATTCTGTGGGATTATTTACATCAGTCATGTCTTTAATACTCAGCAGACGTTGACCGAGGTCAACCAGCTTGAAGTTGAGTATAATAAAGCACTACGAATATACCAGGAAAAGAGACTTACATACGAACGTTTGACCGGCCCAAAAGTAATCTACCAAAAAGCACGCGAGCTTGGGTTTGTTAATGCCGGGCCGGCAGACCAAATCATATATATTCGTACAGATACAGAATGAGTAATCGCAGTTCAATTATGAGCCGGATGTTCCTGCTCTTCGGGTTTCTGCTATTGCTGCCGGCAGGCATCTTTTTTCAACTGCTTCGGGTAAATGTTGCAGAGGGGGATGGTCTGCGTGAACTCTGGAACTCTCAAGCGATCGACTATGTATCCATTCCGGCAGAGCGTGGAGATATTTATGATGCCACCGGTTCCATACTGGCTACCAACCAGGTTATTTATAAGGTAGCCGTTGATCCCAAAATGGTAGGCCGAACTTCTCAGGATGTTCAGCGAATTGCAGAGACGTTGAGCAACCATACTTCCAGAAGTGTAAACTACTACAACAGAAAAATTCAAAATGTCTCCTCTCGATCACAATATGTGGTTTTAGAAAAAAGCGTTCCAGTTCAGGCATACGAAGACCTGAATTTGCTGGATATACGCGGTCTGCTCTTGGAAGAAGAGTATCGACGGAATTATAATTTTGGATCACTGGCAGCACATGTCGTAGGGTTTGTGAATCATGAGATGAAAGGCATGGCCGGACTCGAATCTGAGTACGATGATATTTTAAAGGGTACTGATGGATTACAGCAAGTTCGCAAAGATCCCTTTAACAATATTTTCGCTTATGTGGGAGCTCCTCGTAAACAGCCGGAGCAGGGATATTCCCTTCACACTACAATCAATTCGCAGATACAGGCTATTGTAGAAGAGGAGCTGGAAGCAGGTATTGAGCGCCATATGGCCGATAAGGGGACTGCCATAATCATGGATCCTAAATCAGGCGCAATTCAAGCGATGGCCAACTTTCCCTATTTCAATCCAAACTCGCCGGCAACTATTGAAAATGAAAATCGAAGAAACTATGCGATTTCCGATCAGATAGAACCCGGATCTACATTTAAGGTAGCTACTGCTATTGCCGCAATTGAACAGGAACTGGTAGGATTTGATGAGAAGTTTGAAACGCCTGAAAAAGGTTACAAGATGATTCACGGCCAAACGATGCGAGATCATGATCCACTTGGTACTTTGACATTTCCCGAAGTGATCTCGAAATCGTCGAATATTGCTACCTCAGAAATTGCGATGCGAATGGAACCGGAATCATTTTACCAGTATGCACGTAATCTTGGGTTCGGAACTTCCACACAGATCGATCTGCCGGGCGAAAAAGAGGGGAGGCTTCAACGTCCTTATGAATGGAGTTTAGTTACTCTGCCCTGGATGTCAATTGGTTATGAGGTGCAGGTAACACCTATGCAGATGATTCAGGCCTATGCTGCTGTAGCCAATGATGGAGTGATGATGAAACCCTACGTGGTTGAGTCTGTCAGGGATGAATTTGGCAATATTCTTCAACGGAGGAAGCCGGTAAGCGTTCGAAAAGTTGCAGATGAAGAGACAATTGATAAACTGATTCCAATTCTTGAGGATGTTGTTTCTGATTCGGGTACGGCCAGTTGGGCCATGGTCGACGGTTTGCGGATTGCCGGTAAAACAGGAACGGCTCAGAAATTTAAAGACGGTCAATATCAGACTAAATATCGTGCCTCATTTGTTGGATTTTTCCCGGTTGAAGACCCTGAACATGCAATTTTTATTTTGTTAGATGAACCAAAAACAAGTATTTACGGTGGATTTACGGCCGGCTCAATTTTCAAAGAAATTGCCACTCGAATCTCAGGCCTGGACAATTCTATTCAAAAATCTACTCCGAAAGATATAATTGCAGAGGACGCTCCAAATGTAGCACCTAAATTAACCGGGCTTCAGTTTGAGAACGCCTCCATCCTCCTGAATAAAAATGGCATCCCTTTTATAAAAATAGGGGAAGGAATATTTGTTGAAGAGCAAGTTCCTGCTCCCGGTGAGAAAATTGATCCGAACAAACCGCTGGAGATCAAGTTAACGAATCAAACAACAGATTCTATTCCCGAAGGATATGCTCAAATTCCCGATCTCACGAATCTCAATATGCGGCAGGCAACATTTCTGCTAATGAGCAGAGGTTTTGAAATTGAATCGGTGGGCTCCGGAACTATTTATACACAATTTCCAAGAGCCGGCGACCTGATGAAGAAAGGCCGAACCGTGACCGTTCGCGGAAAAGCGAAATCCATAAGTCAATCTCAATCGATTGCGTCTAACTAAATCATGAACTTCCAGGAACTCATATCATTTTGCAAACCGATTTCCATTTCCGGCCCGGAACCGGAAACCATAGGGAAGTTGCGGCAAGATTCCAGGGAGGTTGAATCGGGTGATATTTTTATCGCGGTAAAGGGTTCGAAATCAGATGGACACAATTTTATTCCTGAAGCGATTGAACGCGGCGCTGGTATAATCATCTGCCAAAAAGAGATTGAGTTTGATGAAAACGTAACCGTCATCACGGTGAAAAAAACCCGGAAATTGCTCGGGAAGTTAGCGCAAAAAATGGAGGGGAATCCTGCTGATAAGCTAAAAATTATTGGTGTGACGGGTACAAATGGCAAAACCACTGTCACCACATTAGTCTGGCAAATTTTAACAAAGTTGAATTGTAAGGCCTCTCTTCTTGGTACAATTGAGAAACGTGTTCTTCAGAACAAATCTCCCAGCCGACTAACAACTGCCGACCCCATTGAATTGGCACAAGCAATGAAGGAGATGACAGATGCCGGTAGTGAGTACCTGGTGATGGAAGTTTCTTCTCATGCATTGGATCAGGGAAGAACAAAAGGTATCTCATTTCAAGTAGCTGTTTTTACAAATTTAAGCCATGATCATCTCGACTATCACGAGACGATGAATGAGTATGCATCTGCAAAAAAGAAATTATTCAACTCTTTAGATAGCAAAAGCTGGGCGATCACAAATTCCGATGACGAACGCGGTGAATGGATTGTGAATTCCACCCCGGCAAAAATTTTGAGCTTCAGTTTTGAGGACAAAGGCCTTCTGCAGGCCAAGATCTTACAATCAGACGCTAAAGGCATGACGATCTCAATAGATGAGACAAAAATTGAAACACCATTGGTCGGCCGGTTCAACGCATACAATGTTGTTGAAGCACTTCTGACCTGTACAGCCCTTGGCGTTGACGGCAAAAAAGCGGCTGAAATACTTAAGCATTGTACCGGAGCTCCCGGGCGTATGGAGCGCGTAAACCAGGAATTTGATACTTCAAATGAACCGATTGTATTTGTGGATTACGCCCACACTCCCAACGCATTAGAAAATGTACTTTCCACGTTAAGGGAGCTGAAGACCAGGCATCAGAAATTAGTTTGCGTGTTTGGATGCGGGGGCGACCGTGACAAATCCAAGCGGCCAAAAATGGCTAAAATTGCTGAATCGTATGCAAATCGAGTGATTGTAACATCGGATAACCCGCGTTCAGAAGATCCCGATTTGATTATTGATGATATCAGGGAGGGATTTAAAAATCCTGAAAATATCACAAGACTTACCAATCGCAGAGATGCCATTCATGAAGCCGTATTTACATCCAAAGCCGGATCGATTGTTTTAATAGCCGGCAAGGGACATGAAATCTACCAAGATATAAACGGGGATCGAATTCATTTTGATGACCGTGAAATCGCCCTCGAAGCCCTTCAAAAAAGAGACGACACAACGAAAAAAGAGGGGGCTGTCTGATGCTATACGAACTGCTTGCATGGCTCAACGATCAGTACGCGCCTCCCGGTTTTGATGCGTTTGACTTTATCACTACCCGAACCGCTTTTGCAGCTGCTACTGCACTGATTATCAGCCTGATTATTGGACGGAAAATCATTCAATGGCTCATAAAAATGCAGTTGAAAGAAGTAATTCGTGAGGACATCGGTCTGCATACACATCTGAACAAAGTGAATACTCCAACAATGGGAGGAGTGATTATCATTTTAGCGACAGTAATTCCCGCTATGCTCTGGATGAACATGTTCAGCATCTATACCTGGATGATTGTATTTGTAACGCTAACCCTTGGTGTGGTTGGTTTCGTAGATGATTACATCAAAGTTGTTCGGCAAAACAAATCAGGACTTCACGGCTGGGTTAAAGTATTTGGCCAGGTTTTCGTAGGAATTATTCTCGGCGCAACGCTCTACTTCTGGCCTGCTTTTAGTGAATACAACACCCTAACCACTGTTCCATTTCTAAAGGAAGTGAATATTGATTATGCCTTTTTTGGTGATACAGTTGGCTGGCTGATCTACATACCGGTCGTGGTTTTTATTATTACCGGTGTGAGTAACGCTGCAAACCTGACCGATGGCCTTGATGGGTTGCTTTCCGGCACGTCTGCCATTGCCGGTGTGATTCTCGGAATATTTGCATACGTCTCCGGCCGTACTGACTTTTCAAACTTTTTGAACATCATGTATCTCCCGGGGGCCGGTGAATTGACAATTTTTGCGGCTTCACTTGTGGGAGCGTGTCTCGGATTTCTCTGGTACAACACCTACCCCGCTTCTGTATTTATGGGGGATACCGGATCACTGGCACTCGGCGGAGCTTTGGGAGCGATGGCCATAATGATTCACAAAGAACTGCTTCTGCCAATCATATGTGGTGTATTTGTCGCTGAAACCGTTTCAGTAATTATTCAAACAACTTATTTCAAATACACCAAATGGAAATACGGCGAAGGCCGGAGAGTCTATTTGATGACACCGATTCACCACCATTTTGAAAAACTGGGATGGCCGGAATCTAAAATCGTTATTCGGTTTTGGATTATCGCCATACTGCTTGGAATTATCAGCCTCTTAACACTAAAACTGCGATAATGAATGTAGAGAATAAACATATTGTCGTTGCCGGTGCCGCCAGAAGTGGCGTGGCTGTTGCCAAACTCTTGAAAAAGAAAGGCGCCATTCCATTTGTGACGGATTTTGGTTCGATCAGTTCTGAATTTGCAGAACAACTGCGAGCTGAATCGATAGAATTCGAAAAAAATCAACATTCAGAGAAAGCGATGAATGGAGATTTTCTTGTTTTGAGTCCGGGCGTGCCAACATCATCAAGAATTGCCCAAAACTATCTGAATACAGGTAAAAAGGTTTTCTCAGAAATTGAAGTAGCAAGCTGGTTTAACCGGTCTCCCATTGTAGCTGTAACAGGAAGCAATGGAAAAACAACCGTTGCGAATTGGCTGGCTCATACATGGAAAGTGGCTAATCAGAAACATCTGTTGGCCGGAAATATCGGTACGGCATTTTCTGATCATATAGACGAAACCTCTAAAGAGATTACAGCTCTGCTTGAAGTCAGCAGTTTTCAGCTAGACCATATCGAGCAGTTTAAGCCGGATATAAGCATCATTTTAAACATCACGGAAGATCACCTGGATCGATATCAAAACGTTTTTAATCTGTACGCCAAATCCAAGTTTCGAATTACTGAAAATCAGGATGATTCGAACTGGTTCATCTACAACGATGACGATCCCGTCCTCTCCAACTACGCAGAGGAGTTATCAAAAAAAGAAGAGGCACCACGTTTACTGGCATTTTCCAGTGATAATGAACTTTCAAACGGTGCTTTTGTGCGGGATGGCAAACTGATTTTAAAAATCAACAACAAAGAGGAACAACTCATGCAAATTGGTGAAATCGGTTTAAGTGGAACACACAATCTACAGAACGGAATGGCGACGGCTTTGGCAGCACGGGCCTCGGAGATTAAAAACGAGTTCATTCGTGAAAGCCTGCAAACATTCGAAGGGGTTGAACACCGGCTTGAAGAGGTGCGCACCCTGAAAGGCGTACGATATGTAAATGACAGCAAAGCGACCAACATCAACGCCGTTTGGTTTGCCCTGGACAGCTACAATATGCCAATTGTACTGATTCTTGGCGGCCGTGACAAAGGAAATGATTGGTCTGTTCTCGAACATCAAATTCGTGAAAAAGTCCATACAATTATCGCAATTGGTGAGGCAAAATCGGCTATTAAAAATCAACTCGGAAAAGTTGTACCAACTTACATGGAAGCTGATACGCTGAAACAAGCGGTTAAACTCTCCAAAAAGAAAGCCAAACGGGGTGAGGTAGTTTTATTGAGCCCTGCATGTTCCTCATTCGACATGTTTGAAAATTACGAACACCGCGGCAATGAGTTTAAACAGGCGGTATTAGACTTATGACATAAAATGAAGGGCACAAGCGAGACGCTTGCGCCATCATATGAACGTCCGAAGCAGGAGCTTCGGAACAACCAAGAACCAACTACTGACAACTAACAACACACAAAAACAGAACTTGTACTACACCACACCAAATAGCAAAGTCGGATCCATTTTTGGCACAACCAAGGATGAGCTGGATGCACCGGACCAGAGCAGCGACCAGGTACTGTTGGTTACCATCATCGGGTTGATGATTTTTGGTTGCATGGCAGTGTATTCCTCCATCGCTTTCTTTGCCCAGTCGCATGGAACGACTGCAGTGAGTTTGGTTTCCGGTCATGCTATTAAGCTGCTGATTGCATTTTTTGTAATGATCTTTATATCGAAAATAAATTATCGGGTATTGGCGAGATTCAGCCGTTTCGCTATGCTTCTCAGTTGGGGACTTCTTATCGTTATGCACCTTTACGGAGATGTATCCTGGGGTGCCCAACGTTCACTTTCTATCGGCAGTGTATCATTTCAGCCAACATCTTTTGCCGCAATAGCACTGATTCTCCATGTGGCAGTTCTCTTGTATGAGAAACAAGAGTATATCAAAAATTTTAAGCGTGCTTTCGTCCCGATTATGTTCTGGGTGGGAGTCACGTTTGTATTGATCGGTACCGAGGATCTGAGTAGTGCCGCAGTACTGATGGGCATTTGTATCCTGATGATGTTCGTTGGGCGAATCAGCATTCCACAACTTTCCGGTTTGGTTTTGATTGGATTGATCGGTGTTGCCGGATTTATCAGCATATCACCTGAGAGACAGAGCCGAATTGATCAATATGTAGCTCAAATCACCGAGATCAACGATCAGAATTTTGAATCAGCTGAAGGTTACCAGGCTCAACAGGCACATATCGCAATCGCCCAAGGGCAGCTTTTTGGTGTTGGAATCGGCAAAAGCACTCAGCGTGATTTTCTGCCGGCACCTTACAACGATTTTATTTTCGCCATCATCGCTGAAGAGTATGGTATTGTCGGAGCCATCTCCGTGATTTTTGCATACCTGTTGATTCTCTATCGCGGAATTGCTGTGATCGCAAGACAGGCGCCCGATGTTTTGGGCACTTTGATTGCCTTCGGCTGTACTCTTTTGATTTCACTTTACGCATTTGTGAATGCGGGCGTGGCTACCGGGCTTTTGCCGGTGACCGGCCTGCCAATGCCATTCGTGAGTTATGGCGGATCAAGTATGGTTTTTGCCGGAGCGATGTCAGGCATGCTGCTGAATATTTCAAGACATATAGCAAACATCAAAACAAGATTTTATAACGGATGATCGCAACCGTTGCAAAGGACATATCATCTACAGACACCCTCACCGCTGCCGTGGGTCCACTTCGTGTGCTCATGGCAGCCGGTGGCACGGGTGGTCATGTATATCCGGCGATTGCCATTGCAGATGCGATCAAAAAAACCAGTCCGAACGCGGATTTTCTGTTTGTGGGAACTCGTGATCGAATGGAATGGGAAACCGTTCCGAAGTACGGCTATCAAATTAAAAGCATTTGGATTAGCGGAATTCACAGGAGACTTACGATTCAAAATCTCCTGTTCCCAATTAAGCTGATTACAAGCATCATTCAGAGTTTTTCAATTGTGAAATCATTCAATCCCGATATCGTGATTGCATGCGGAGGATTTGCATCCGGTCCGATTGGATGGGTTGCGGCGAAACTTGGAATCCCACTCTTTTTGCAGGAGCAGAACAGTTATCCTGGATTGACGAACCGACTTCTCGCCAAACATGCGACAGCCATTTTTACCACTTTTGATGATGCAAAACAGTATCTGCCGGAAGAGAAAATCACTCTTACCGGTAATCCGGTGCGAGGGCAGGTGAAATCTCTTGATAAGGCCTCCGCTTTAGAAAAATTCGATTTCTCAATTGACCGCCCCGTTTTACTAATTATCGGTGGTAGCGGTGGAGCTAAAGGCTTGAATGATATTATGAGTTCTGAGATCGACAGGCTTCACAATGAAGCGAATCTTCAAATCATCTGGCAGTGCGGACCCAAGTATTACGATGGCTTGACTGATCAGATTGACCTACAGAAGTACCCGAATTTGAGATTGATGGCATATATCGATGATATGTCGGCAGCGTACGGAGCCTCAGACCTTGTAGTTGCACGGGCCGGAGCGGGAACATTTAGCGAACTGGCTACAACCGAAAAACCGGCCATTATGGTTCCGTCGCCTTATGTAGCTGAGGATCATCAGACCACAAATGCTCAATCATTGGTGGGTGCCGGAGCTGCCAAACTTTTAAAAGAGTCAACGCTTGATGAGTTCTTCTATTCAACTGTTACCGAGTTGATTCGAAATGAGGAAGAGCTGAACAAGATGTCATCCGCGATGAAATTACTTGCAAAACCCAATGCTGCAGAAGAGATCAAAAACGAAATTTTTTCATTCTTAGAGAAGCAAAATTGATGAGTAATTCCATTCAAACACAACCCGTTTTTGGACGAACCCGCCACATTCACATGGTGGGCATCGGGGGGATTGGTATGAGCGGAATGGCCGAGATATTGCTACTTCGCGGATACCAAGTCAGTGGATCGGATCAAAGCAGATCGGAAACGACGGACCGACTTGAAGAACTTGGTGCTAATATCTTTTATCAGCATGCTCCGGAAAATATTGAAGGTGCCGATGTGGTTGTCTATACCAGCGCGGTAAAGGCCGATGATAACGTGGAAACGAAAGAAGCCCTGTCTCAAAAAATTCCGGTAATTAAACGATCGGAAATGCTGGCCGAATTGATGCGTACCAAGTATGGAATTGGTATTGCCGGAACCCATGGCAAAACAACCACAACAACCATGACCGGTCATGTGGTGCAAGACGGACAATTTGATCCAACCATTATCGTGGGCGGACGAGTTCACAGTTTTGCAAAAACAAATGCCGTAGTCGGTAAAGGTGATATCATCATCGTTGAAGCCGACGAATACGACCGAACATTTTTACGCCTCTCCCCTTCCTTGGTGGTGATTACCAACATCGAAGCTGAGCACATGGATATCTATGAGGATCTGGATGATGTAAAACAGGCCTTTACCGATTTCGCTAATAAAGTCCCTTTTTATGGTGCCGTTGTAGTTTGCCTTGATGATCCTGAAGTGAAAAGTATTCGGCCGAATATCAAAAAACGAACCATTAGTTACGGATATAATCCACAAGCTCAAGTACGCGCGGTAAATGTGTCCCACGAAACTCTGAACAGCATGTTTACCGTGATCTCATCGGGTAATGAACTCGGCGAAATCGAATTAAAAGCTCCCGGTGATCATAATGTAAAAAATGCATTGGCTGCGGTTGCGGTTGGTCTTGAACTTGGAATCTCCTTTGAGAAGATAAAATCAGGATTAGAGCGGTTTGAGGGTGTTTTCAGGCGATTCCAGGTCAAACACAATACCGATGAACTGATCGTGATTGATGATTATGCTCATCATCCAACAGAAGTTCAGGCAAGTATTCAAGCTGCCCGAAAAGGTTGGAAAAACCGTAGAATTATTGCCGTTTTTCAGCCTCATTTATATTCCAGAACTCAAGAACTGTACAAAGAATTTGGCCTCTCCTTTTTTGATGCAGAGGTCTTGGTTGTGACGGATGTGTATCCATCAAGAGAGAAACCAATTGAAGGTGTGACCGGCCAGTTGATTTCTGATACGGCTAAAAATTACGGCCATAAAAATGTCCACTATGTTGAAGAAAAATCAGATCTCCCCGAAAAACTGAATGAGATATTGCAGGATGGCGATATCGTCATCACGATGGGTGCCGGCGACGTGTATAAATACGGCGAACAGTTTCTTGATCTTGTAAATGAAGGAGGTGTTTAGAATGGCGAAGATATCGAGCATACTAAAAAACACTGTTTGGATTGTTTTGTCTCTCGCACTCTTGACAAGTGCCGTTCTTGCCGGACTTTACCTCGAAAATAATATGAGGATTGAAGAAGTGAAATTTGAAGGAAATCACTATACGGATCTTAAATCTTTGGAAGAAGCATTGGAATTACCGATTGGAATGCTGGCAGACAGCGTTTCTTATGACAGTCTTTTTATGGATTTGAAAACACTTCCTTATGTAGAAGATGCCACGGTAAGTATGGGAATCCTTGGAACTTTGACTTTCAAGGTTACAGAGCGAGAACCATTTGCCATGCTGGTGGATGGAAATCGTCGGGTTTATGTGGCGCAAGGAGGGATCAAGCTCCCTGTCATTCCTGAAAAAGTAAAAGATGTCCCGTTGGTTTATGGATTTTCAGCTCGCTCATTGAGTGATACATTGAAATCAGATTCATATCGACAAGTGGAAGATTTTTTGATCGCTGCACAAGAAAATGAAATCGGTTGGGTCACTATTAGTGAAGTTTCTTGGAATGAAAGTGAAGGTGTAGTTGCGCTCACCTATGAAAATGGAGTGAAACTTCTTTTTGGAAATGATCAATTCGAAGAAAAGATGAAAAACTGGGATGCCTTTTATACCGAGGTGATTTCTAAAAAAGGGATAGCAGCGTTTACCAGCATCGATCTCCGCTTTGAAAACCAAATTGTAACACGAAATTCTTAAAAAAACGTCAATTGGATATAACATTATAGACTCTAAAAAGGTCATTCTGAACTCGATTCAGAATCTCCATACTTCAATTTCGGACGGAGATCCTGAGTTAAACTCAGGATGACTGTAAAAACGTTTGGAATCTTAACCAAAAAAATTAAAAAAGTTTAGCAATCAATAACAGATCAGGATCGCATATGGAACAGGAAAATGAACGAATTGTTGTAGGACTCGATATCGGCACGACCAAAGTTTGTGCCGTTGTGGCATCGATCAATACGCAGGATCGAATCCACATATTGGGTGTTGGTAAAGCCCCCAGCGAAGGTTTAAATCGCGGGGTCGTCGTGAATATTGACAAGACGGTAAACGCCATCAAAACGGCTATTCAACAGGCTGAGCTGGCTTCGGGGATTGAGGTGAATTCCGTGAATGTTGGAATTGCCGGCGATCATATACGGAGTATTCGCAGCAAGGGTGTTATTACCATCAACAATAAAGACAAAGAGATTACAGTACAGGATGTCGAGCGGATTTTGAAAGACTGCCAGCAGATTATGCTTCCGCCCGATCAGCAGATATTGCATGTGATTCCGCAGGAATTCGTAGTTGATGGTCAGGACGGAATCAGCGATCCGGTTGGCATGAGCGGTATGCGGATGGAAGCCGAAGTGCATATAATCACCGGCTTGGTTTCTGCGGCAAAGAACCTCTACCGATGTGTGGAGCGCGCCGGTTACCAGGTTGCGGATATCATTCTCGAACCCCTCGCCTCATCCTATGCAGTATTAGATGATGAAGAGAAAGAGGCTGGAGTAGTTCTGGTGGATATCGGTGGCGGTACGACGGACCTTGCCGTGTTCCAGGAGAATACGATTCGCCATACAGCCGTCATCGCGATTGCAGGAAAGAAAGTGACCGATGACATCAAAATTGGATTAAGTGTGTTGGATGACCAGGCACAAAAACTGAAACATCAGCACGGCGAGTGTTTTGTAGACCTGATTGAAGATGACGAATCGATCACCATACCCGGCATTGCAGGTCGTCCACCGAAAGAGATTACAAAAAGCATATTGGCAAAAATCATCCAGGCGAGAATGGAAGAGATCCTGGAGATCGTAGCTATCGAGGTGAAACGCAGCGGATACGCCGATTCCCTGAGTGCAGGAATTGTGGTTACCGGAGGCGGATCACTCATCAAGAATATCTGTCCGCTTGCGAATGAAGTCCTCGGAATGGATGCCAAAATTGGCCGTCCTCTCGGGCTTGCAGGCGGATTGATAGAAGAAGTTAACAGCCCCATCTATGCAACCAGTGTGGGTTTAGTACTACACGCGCTGAAAGCAGAAGGTGTGGAGAACGAGATGGTTCCGTCATCATCAAAAGGAACCGGAGTCGAGAAGGTGATGAACAGTATCACCGAACGAATGAAAAGTTGGTTTAAAGAACTTTAGCAATCATACAGATAACCCCAAACGCGTAGGGGCAATTCATGAATTGCCCTTACAGTTCAAAAACAAACAAGAAAGAAGCAATCAATAATCATTACAGATAGCAATCATAAACGGAGTTAACTATGGAATACGTAACCTCACGCTTTAGTTTTGACGAGAAAGGTCAGGATAATGCGAAGATCAAAGTGATCGGTGTTGGCGGTGGCGGTGGTAATGCCATCAACAACATGATCCAAAAAGGATTAGACAGTGTAGAGTATATCGCACTGAATACAGACGCCCAGGCGCTCAAAAATAATGATGCCGATATCTCCATCCAGGTAGGAGCCAACCTGACATCTGGATTAGGAGCCGGTGCGAGACCTGAAATTGGCCGCGAGGCTGTCGAGGAAAATCGCCATGAATTGGATGAAGCTGTTGACAATGCCGACATGATTTTCATTACGGCAGGAATGGGGGGCGGAACCGGAACGGGCGGAGCCCCTGTGGTAGCAGGTATTGCCAAGCGTAAAGGAATTTTAACGGTGGGTATCGTCACCACTCCTTTCCTCGTGGAAGGCAAAGTTCGGATGAAATATGCCGTAGAAGGCATTGCCGAACTGAAGAAAAATTGTGATACCGTCATCGTGATTCCCAATGAACGATTACTGGATATTGCCGACGAAAACACAACACTGGTTGAAGCGTTTGATAACGCCAATCAAGTTCTCTATAACGCGACAAGAGGAATTTCTGATCTGATCCTGATGCCGGGACTCATCAACCTCGACTTTGCAGATGTCCGAACTACTATGATTGACGGTGGTGCTGCCATCATGGGATCTGCGACTGCAAGCGGACCGGATCGCGCAGAGATTGCCGCCCGCGAAGCGATCAACTCTCCCCTGCTTGATGGTGTGAGTATTCGCGGCGCGCGTAATGTTCTTGTTAATATTTCAGCCGGATCGAATCTTGGTATTAAAGAAACCACAACGGCTACACGAATCATCCAGCAGGAAGCCGGCGAAGATGCAGAGATTATTCTCGGTAGCGTTCTGGATGAATCATTTGATGAGGAGTTGCGGGTAACCGTTATAGCCACTGGTTTTGAGTTTGAAGAGAACAATGTTAAATCTCAATCTCAACCTTCTTCATCCAAGAAAAATGAAGCTGTCAGCGAGAAAAAACCATCAACCATGCTTCCCAAGGCAAGTGAAATTGCCCAGCGAAGAACAGCAATGGACAGCAATTTCTATAAAGGCGAGAAAAACCTGAAAAATCTTGACTCACCGGCCATCCATCGCAGAAGTTTGAAACACATTCGAACGAATGATGATAAGGAAGCCGATGAGGAGATATCCGAACCTAAGCAGGTACAACGCAAAGCCGGTAATGACGATTCTTCAGGGCTGAATGATCGATCTGAAAGAATTGACAAGCGCGACAGCGAACAACCTGCATTCCTTCGAAAAATCATGGACTAACAATTCAATGTATTCCATGATTCTATGATTGCTTTATAACATAAGATGGGCACTCTGTGTCCACTCTATAGATTGCTAAATCAAAAAAAGAGCCTCTTTGATCGGAGGCTTTTTTCTTTTCTGTAAGGTATAAAATTAATGATGAGGAAAGATAATTTATTTGTAACTGGTGAAAAGGCGAAAGTTTTCGGCTGACGATTGTTTCTTTCGGCTGCCGTATTTTGGAAAATCCAGAATACAGATTCGTCAGCCAAAATGAAATTTACTCGTTGCGAAGGTCCTCCTCCGCAACGGCGTCACTGAAGCTTAGGCTTCCTCTCCCGGTTTTATGGCATCAATGAGTATTGTAAAATCATGTTGCACAATTTTTTAGAAGAAGCTGGAGCTTCACACTGGTATTCCGAAGCCGGAGCTTCGGAATGAGTAAAGTGAATCGTCAGCCGAGGAACTTTTGCCCTTTTACTTTTCCGTTTTCACTCTCACTAAAAAAACCCGAAACCGTTTCCGGCTCCGGGCATTTTGAATCAATTCAAGTTATGAAAACTATCAAGACGATAAGTTGATTAATACCATGATATCTGATAGCACTTCCGCATCAATATCTCCTATAAGGGCTGAATTGGCATCCACAATTGCATCAACGTCATTATCAAAGTTGATGTAAAGGTCGGTCAGGCTTGATACATCAACCAACCCTGAAAGGGTGGAATTAAAACCTGCTTTTACACCACCAGCTGCATTTATTTCGGTATCAATTGTAACAACTGCTGTGCCTTCAACTGAAAAATCGCTTTCCATGGCACCTTGCACTTCATCGTGATAGGTTTCAAAGGCTGCTTCGATACTGTTTTCAGATCCTCCGCTACTTTGGACATCTGATCTTAAAGACACTCCGGCATCTGCTATTGCGCTTATGGTTGCATCCGACATACCTGAAGCTTCTGCACTTGCTTGCACGGCATTATCCGTGGCAATGGCGATCATCGTTGATGTTGAATGACGAGCCCCACTCTTAACATCGGATGAAACAGAACTCATGCTATTCACGATTACATTGCCTTGAGCATGAAGAAATTCTGCCGTTTGTTTTTCATTCAGGTCGGCTTCACTGTAAGCATTCACCTTTGTTTCAAGATAGGCTTCAAGTGCAGCTTCTTCCTCATCTATTGATGAACTTGAATTCAGTGTCGATTCTAAACTGAATTGTGCATCTGTCATGCTCTCAAAATAGGTATCAATCTCAGATTCAGCATTCTCAGAAAATTCACTGAAGAATTCTGCTCTTGCTTCTGCACTATTTGAAACAGCAGCTGCAACATCTACCGTAGCGGAGCCATCCCCGTAAATTTCGGCTGCATTACCGGAGGTAACTATCGGCTCAATGTCAGATTTATGAACGATATCAGCGTTTCCTTCAGATTTTACCTGGGCAAACACATCAGTCTCAGCTGAAGATTCTACATCAAGTGGTTTTATAGTATATGAACTTCCATTCTCCACTCCTGCAGAGATAAATCCTTTCAGCTCTTCACCCTCATTTTCTGCCACAACCACAACATCCTCTGCTGTGCCGGCATCGAATTCAAGTGTAAATTCTCCGGAAGATTCAACTTCCGTTTCGGTATCTTCCATCATCTCGACAGATCCGCCTGATGAAATTGTCGCGGCGGTTACAACAGTGCCTTGAATGTCTTTTGTCTTGGCAGTTGAAGAAGATTTAGCGAAATCATCCTCAACCTGACCATTTATTGTGGCCTGAGATTCAGGTGTTTCACCGTTGTAGTCGCTGCCCGTGGAATTATCATCCGAGCAAGCTGTAAAGTTAAAAAGTGCAAGTACTAGTACTGTAACAATTATCAAATTAAACTTAGAATACATAGTTGTTTTATTTGATTTCATAGGTTACCACTTTAAATTGGATGCTCTTTTTTATGTTTCATTATTCACCAAATAAACATCTTATCTAATTATTATTTATATATTTACAGATATATTATTATAGACATATAACCCGATAATCGGAATGTTGATCTCAGAAAAACACAACTTTATTTTTATCCATATCTATAAGAATGCGGGGACCAGCATATCCCGTGCGCTGATGCCTTTTTGTTCAAATCATTTTCGGATTTTCGCCCATCGTGTTCTCAGGATCTTTCACATTCAGGCGATGAACCCAATGCGCTATAGTAAACATATCAAAGCGGAAGAATTGGTTGAGGAAATGGGGCGTGAGCTGTTTGATTCATATTTCTCATTTGCAGTGGTTCGAAATCCCTGGGATTGGAATGT
>Ga0102931_1000545_pt1 | contig 18477 bp, 19 predicted proteins | sample SalPonR1_C_D1_MG_FD_79282 | JGI IMG/M metagenome (GOLD analysis project Ga0102931, IMG submission 79282) | Salt pond soil microbial communities from South San Francisco under conditions of wetland restoration - Salt Pond MetaG R1_C_D1_MG | ecosystem: Environmental > Aquatic > Marine > Intertidal... | reverse complement strand
GTGACCGACTACGTCACCCGCCGCCTCGGCGAAACGACGCGGTGACGGACGACAGGCTCGCCCGCCAGTTCGCCTTTCTTTCCGAGGCCGACCGCCTGAAGTCAGTCCTGCGCGGCACCACGCTGCACGACGGCACGCGGCGCGAGAACTCTGCCGAGCATTCCTGGCACATCTGCCTCTACGCGCTGACCCTCGCCGAACATGCGGAGCGGCCCGTGAACGTCGACCGCGTGCTGCGCATGCTGCTCCTCCACGACCTCGTCGAGATCGACGCGGGCGACGCGCCGATCCACGGCGACCACGACCGCGCGGCGCAGGCGCGCGTCGAACGCGCCGCCGCGGACCGCATCTTCGGACTGCTCCCGCCAGACCAGGCGGCGGATTACCGCGCGCTCTGGGACGAGTTCGAGGCGGCGGAAACCGACGACGCCGTCTTCGCGAAGTCCCTCGACCGGGTGCAGCCGGTCGTCTCGAACCTCGAATCGGGCGGCGCGTCGTGGACCCGGTACAACGTCACACCCGGCCAGCTCGACGCCCGCGTGGGCCGCAAGGTGCGCCGCGGCGCGCCGAAGCTCTGGGACCACATCGCGCCCCGCGTCGCCGCGTGGTTCGACCGGCGCGGCTGAAGCCCTGCGGCGGGAAACCTCCGGCCCTCGCCTGCGTTGTTCTTCAATGGCACACTTTCCCCGCCCCGGCGTGCCGATGCGCGTCACCCTCGCGCTGATCCTCGCGCTCGGCTACGCCGCGGCGCTCTTCGCGCTGCTCGTCTTTCTCTCCGACCAGTGCGCGATCGGCTACGAGGGCACCGGCTACAACCTCTGGCCCGCCGCCCGGCTGAACGTTTCCGACCTCGCGCCCCTCGCCGTGCTCTGGGTCGCCTTCGCCGTGATCGAGCTGCCGGCCGTCCTTTACGGCCCCGGAATGCGTTCGCGTCTCTTCAAGCGCGCGTCCTTCGCGCTTCTCCTGACCGGCGCGGCGCTCGCGCTCCTGCTTGGCCCGACACCCGACTGCGAGACCGGCGGCACGCCGCTCGGGACCGCGTGGATCGTGCTCGTCCTGGGTATTCTCGCCTCTGCGGGCCTGTGGATCTATGCCTCCCGCTTCATCCCGCAGGACGCCAACCTGACCCGCCTCACCGGGGGCGAACGGAAGTCGGACCGTGTTAGCCGGGGAAAGTGAGGGTGAACTGCGCGCCGCCGTCTTCGCTCCGGCCCCAGGTAATCCGGCCGCCAAGCTGCTCGGCCTGGTTGATCACCACGAGCATGCCGAGCCCCGTCGACCGGGCGGCATCGAAATCCTCCGGCAGCCCCCTGCCGCCGTCGGACACGGAGACCGAGATCATCCCGTCCTCCGCGCGCGCCCCCACCTCGATCACGCCGGAGGCGTCGTCGGGAAAGGCGTGTTTCTGGGCATTGAGCACAAGCTCCGTGACGCAAAGCGCGACCGAGAGCGCCGCCTTCGACCGCAGGCTCATGTGCGGCGAGTCGTGCAGATGAACACGCACATCCGTTCCGTCGAGTTCCTTGCAGAGCCCGTAGAGGAACTCCGCCAGATCGATGCCGTTTTCCTCGCCGTCGACCCCGTCGAGGAGGCCCTGCAGCCGCCCGATCGCCTGAACGCGACGTCCGATCTCGGACAGAACCTCCGCCTCGTGTTCGCTCGCCGCGCGACGCCGCTTGGCGGCGATGAGCGCACCGAGAATGGCGAGCGCGTTCTTCGTGCGGTGCGAGAGTTCGCGCGACAGGAACTCGGTCTGCTCCAGCGCCCGCTCGAGCGCCTCCGTCCGCTCCTCGACCCGCTGTTCCAGCCGGTCCTCCGCCGCCTTGAGCCCGCGCGTCGCCCGAACCCGGTCGCTGACGTCGATGATCGTCGCCACCATCGAGGCTGCGCGCCCGTCCGGATCGAAGATCGGCGCCAGGTCGACCCGGGCCCAGAACGGCGATCCGGACTTGCGCTTCAGCAGGATGTCGACGGACTCCGACTCCCCCGACTCGGACACCGCCTCCAACCGCTGCGCGATTTCGGCATCCGCCCCGTCGGCGTTGAAAAACCGCAGGTTGCGCCCCAGCACCTCGTCCTCGTCCCAGCCTGCAAGGCGAAGAAAACTCTCGTTGGCGAAGACGATGGGGGCATCGCGCAGCTTGAGGTCTACCAGAACCGTCGGAACGGCACTGTGCGACACCGCCAGCGCGAACGGCTGCGCGACGAGGTGAAGCTTCCGGCTTTGCCAGATGTGATTGCTTTGCTGAACGTCAACATTCATCGGGTGGGGTCCCCAAATGTCCAAATCCACGCAAGCGATAGGATTCAAGATCAAAATACTTCAAATTCGCTGCCTGGACAACCGTGAGATCACCCCGCGACTTTTGGTATACCGTCGCATACCACTAGCCCGCGGCCCCTCGTTCCGCTATCCACCCCGCGAATATCACATGCCGGAGGCCCACCAGAATGACAAAGATCAACGTCGAGAATCCCATCGTCGAGCTCGACGGCGACGAGATGACCCGGATCATCTGGGAGTTCATCAAGAAAAAGCTGGTTCTCCCCTACCTCGACATCGACCTGCTCTACTACGATCTCGGGATCGAGGAGCGTGACCGCACCGACGACCAGATCACCGTCGACGCGGCCCATGCGATCAAGGAGCACGGCGTCGGCGTCAAATGCGCGACCATCACGCCCGACGAGGCGCGGGTCGAGGAATTCAACCTCAAGAAGATGTGGCGCAGCCCCAACGGCACGATTCGCAACATCCTCGGCGGCGTGATCTTCCGCGAGCCGATCATCTGCCGCAACGTTCCCCGGCTCGTCCCCGGCTGGACCAAGCCCATCGTCGTCGGCCGCCACGCCTTCGGCGACCAGTACCGCGCCACCGACTTCCGCTTCCCCGGCCCCGGCACCGTCACGATCAGGTTCGTGGGCGAGGACGGCGAGACGATCGAGCACGAGGTCTTCCAGGCCCCCGGCGCCGGCGTCACCATGGCGATGTACAACCTCGACGACTCGATCCGCGACTTCGCCCGCGCCTCGCTGAACTACGGGCTGATGCGCGGGTATCCGGTCTACCTCTCCACCAAGAACACGATCCTCAAGGCCTACGACGGCCGCTTCAAGGACATCTTCCAGGAGGTCTACGAGGCCGAATTCGAGGACCGGTTCAAGGCCGGTGGCCTGTGGTACGAGCATCGCCTCATCGACGACATGGTCGCCTCCTCGCTCAAGTGGTCGGGCGGCTATGTCTGGGCCTGCAAGAACTACGACGGCGACGTGCAGTCCGACACCGTGGCGCAGGGCTACGGCTCGCTGGGCCTCATGACCTCGGTCCTGATGACGCCCGACGGCGGAATCGTCGAATCCGAGGCCGCCCACGGCACCGTCACCCGCCATTTCCGCCAGCACCAGAAGGGCGAGAAGACATCGACGAACTCCATCGCCTCGATCTTCGCCTGGACGGGCGGGCTCAAGCACCGCGCCAAGCTCGACAGCAACGAGGCGCTGATGACCTTCGCGACCACGCTGGAGAAGGTGGTCGTCGACACCGTGGAATCCGGCTGGATGACCAAGGATCTCGCGCTCCTCGTGGGCCCGGACCAGAGTTGGCTCACGACCGAGGGCTTTCTCGAGAAGATCGACGAGAACCTGAACAAGGCACTGTCCGGCTGACGGCCTCGCACCCGCCAAGGGGTTCTTAACGCCTCTCCTCCACAGTCCACCGCATCGGTCAGGGGTGACCGGCGTGGAAAGCGTGGGGAGTGGGTGTCATGGGCCGTCCGTCGTTCGTTGTCGTGTGTCTTGCCGTCGTGGCTCTGGCGGGGTGCGCGGCCGATCCGCCGGCGAGCCGGAACGCCGAGCCGCGCCTCGCCGCGCCCGACTTCGCCGACAGCGCGACGACGGCCATCGGCCTCACCCGGCCCGGCATCGTGGAGGCGAACCCGCTCCTCGCGTGGTCCGGTCCCGCCGCCCCGGTGGTCGGTCTCGCCGCGAAATACGCGATCAAGCAGGCACTCGTCGGCGGCGGCATGGCGCCCGACCGCGCCAATCGTTCCGTCGAGACCGGCTCGACCTTCGCCGCCTGCGCGAATGTCGCCACCATCGCCGGCGCCGCCGCGCCGCCGGCGCTCGCGCTCGGGGCGCTCTGCGGGGCCGTCTATGCCGGAGCGACGCGCACGCGGGAAGACCTCGTCACTCGCCCCGGCGCCTACGTCGTCGTGCCGCCGGAGGTCTGGTCTAGGCCCTGAGCCCCATCGCCTGCGCGATCAGCCCCGCCGACAGGTGAACGCTTCGCTGAAGCGCGCCCTCGTCGAAATCGAACTGCGGCGTGTGGTGCTCGTCGGCGAGATCCGCGCCCATAACGAAGATCCCCGCCTGCCCGCCCCGCCCCGCGACCCGGCCCGCCAGCGTCGTGGCATCCTCGCTCGCCCCGAAGAAGAACGGCGGGAGAACCCGGTCGAACGCCCCCGTCGCGGCGTTCACACGCGCGGCCCAGGCGGCGACATCGGGCGGATTGCTCCACGACTCCGCGCCCCCGCCCAGCGCCATCGCGCACTCCACCCCATGCGCTGCCGCCGTCCCCTCGATCAGCTGCCGGCAGCGCTTTTCCAGCGCGTCGAGGTCCCCGCTCACACCCGCGCGCATCTCGAAATCGAACATCGCACGTTCGGGGACGATGTTCACGGCGGCCCCGGCTTGCAGACTCCCGACATTCACCCGCATTCCCGGCCGGCTCGACTGCGCGAGCGCGTGCAGCGCGGGCACGGTGGCGCAGGCGGCCAGCAGCGTGTTGCGCCCGCGCTCGGGCGTCTTGCCCGCGTGGCTCGCCTGCCCGGTCAACTCGACCGTGTAGCGGCGGTTCGCGAGGAACCCCTCGACCTCCGCCGCGAGCGCGCCGGACGGGACGCCGAGCCCCAGATGGATCGCGAAGAAGACGTCGATGTCGTCCATCCACCCGGCCTCGGCCACGGCCCTCGCCCCGCGCCCGCCCTCCTCGGCCGGCTGGAACAGGAGCTTGAGCCGGCCCGCCCCGTTCTCCAGATGCGGCCTCAGAAGCCGCGCCACGCCGAGCCCGATCGCCGTGTGGCCGTCATGACCGCAGGCATGCATCACCCCCGCGCGCCCCGACGCCCAACCGCCCGCCGCGGGCGCATGGTTTCCCTCCGCCTCCCGGATCGGCAGCGCGTCGATATCCACTCTCATGCAGACGGTCGGGCCGGGCCGCCCGGTGTCGAATTTCGCGATGCATCCCGTGTCCCCCTCGCCGGGGATCGGCGCCTCCGACAGCCCGATGCGCGCCACGTCGCCGAGGAAGTCCCGCCCCGCGACGACCGCGTAGCCCAGCGCCTCGAGCTTCGCCGCCACCCGCGCCGTGGTCTCGATCTCGCGCCACCCGATCTCCGGATGCGCATGGAAATGCCGCCGCGTCTCGACGAGCCACGGTCCAAGCGCCGCCGCGCCCTCGGAAAGCGCGGACAGCAGAACGGCGTCGGGCGGGGTGTCGAAAGATCCTTCATGAGGGAAGGCTACGGCGGGAGACGACACGGCTCAAGCGCTTGCCTCCCGGCCTGCCCCGTGCTTCATCGCCCTCATGAACCACGACGATCTCCGCCACTGGTCGAAGCGTGCCGCCGACTGGGCGCACCACTACCACGCCACGCTCCGCGACCGGCCCGTCCGGGCGCAGACGACGCCCGGCGCGACCGCCGCAGAGCTGCCCGACGCGCCGCCCGAAGCCCCCGAGCCGATGGAGACGATCTTCGCCGATTTCGAGCGGATCGTGCCCGACGCGATGACCCACTGGCAACATCCGCGCTTCTTCGCCTACTTTCCCGCGAACGCTGCCCCCGCCTCGATGCTGGCCGAACAGCTCGCCAACGCCATCGCGGCGCAATGCATGCTCTGGCAGACCTCGCCGGCCGCGACCGAGATCGAGGAGGTCATGGTCCGCTGGCTCCGGGACGCGCTTGGCCTCGCCCCCCGCTTCACCGGCACGATCCACGACAGCGCGACGACGGCCACCCTTTCCGCCGTCCTGACGATGCGCGAGCAGGCGCTCGACTGGCAGGGCAATGCGGAGGGCCTCTCCGCGCTGCCCCGCCTGCGCCTCTATGCCTCCGCCCAGACCCATTCCTCGGTCGACAAGGCCGCCCGCATCGCCGGGATCGGGCAGGCCAACCTCGTCAAGGTCGCAACCGACGACAGCCTCTCGATGGACCCCGGCGCCCTCGACCGCGCAATCGCGCAGGACCGCGATGCGGGCCTCGTCCCGGCAGGCGTCATCCTCTGCGTGGGCGGCACCTCCGTGGGCGGCACCGACCGGATCGCCGAGAGCATCGCGGTCGCCAAACGCCACGCCCTGCCCGTCCATGTCGATGCCGCCTGGGCAGGCTCGGCGATGATCTGCCCGGAGTTCCGTCCCCTCTGGGAGGGCGTCGACGGCGCGGATTCCATCGTCTTCAACCCGCACAAGTGGCTGGGGCCGCAGTTCGACTGTGCCGTCCAGTTCCTCGCCGACCCGAAACCGCAGGTCCGCACGCTCGGCCTTCGCCCCGACTACCTCGAGACGCTCGGCCACGACGCGCCCACCGACTTCAACGAATGGACCGTCCCGCTCGGCCGCCGGTTCCGCGCACTCAAGCTCTGGTTCACCCTGCGCGCCTATGGTCTCGACGGTCTCCGCACGCGCATCCGGACCCATGTCGCATGGGCGCGCGAGCTTGCCGAGGAGATCGCCGCGATCCCCGGTCTCGAAATCGTCACGCCGCCCATGCTCTCGCTCTTCAGTTTCGCCGCCGGAGACGACGCCGCGACCCGCGCTCTCCTGCAACGGGTCAACGACGACGGACGCGTCTACCTCACCCAGACCACGCATCGGGGCCGGTTCGTGGTACGCGTGCAGGTGGGACAGTTCGACACGACGCGGGACGACGTGATGACCGTGGCACAGGTTCTGAGAGATCTCCTCTGAGGCACCGCGCAGCGCCTGGGTTACGGAAGCCCGCCTCGCCCGTCGTTTTGCGGCGGACCTTTCGCCGCGCCTTGTCCGGCCACGCCGGACTGTTCCGGCGTAGCCGAGTGAAGGCTCTTCTGAAACAACCTTAGCACGCGCAGGGTCAGCGCCCCCTACCGCTCGCGGTCATCGCGTCCGTCCGGCCGGTCGGGCTTCGGCGGTGGCGCCTCGAGCCGCTCGCAGCCTAGAAGCGGAACGACACCCTCGCGGTCGCCGTGATCGCATCGACGTCGAGCCCGGTGTCGTCGAAATCCTCGAACCGGTGGCCGAGGATCTCGCCGCCGACGGTCCAGGTCTCACCGATCCGGTAGGCGGCGCCCAGCCCGAGGAGCCAGCCATCACCGTCGCGATCCGCGCCGCCCACCGTGGCGTTCGCCCGGGCGACGCCCGCCGTTCCGTAGACGAGCGCATCGCCAAGATCGTAGCCGCCCTGCAGCTTCAGCCGTGCAACCCCGTCGAGCGAATCGCCGCCGCCCAGGTCGATATCCGCGACGTCGTAATCCGCCTCTGCGCCGGCCACGAAGCGTCCGAAATCGTACCGATAGCCTGCGTGAACGCCACCGATCGCGCCGTCCCCTTCGAGGTCGTCCTGTACGTCGCCGTAGCCGATCTGGGCACCGCCGTAGAAGCCGGTCCAGTCACCGGTCATCGGCCCGGGGGCGGCAACCGGGGCCACGGCGGGCGACGGCTCCGCCGGGGCGAGACTGCCCGCCGTGGCCGGCAGTGCAAGCGCCACGGCCACGGCTCCGAGTGCGGTCGATCTCAAGATCATGACTTTCTCCTGTATTGTCGTGTTCCGGCGCCCCCGGGCAAGCCGATCCCGGACCCGTTGGATCCAGCGGGCGCCTCGCATGCAACCCGTTGCGCCCGGTAAAGATCCGTTCGGGTGCAGTCGGCCGGCAAGAAGCGGCCGGTCGTCGGGGGCCACGGCAGCGAGTCGCCCAGGTCCGAGCGCGATCCTGCGCCGCCAGAGCCGTTCCATCGCCCACGTCGTGGTGAAGGCGAGCGGGGTCGATCTTACCGCTCCGGAACGCGCGGATATCCGGGTCGCGCGCGTCCGAGCGGCCCCAGTTGATGTCCTGGACCGCGGCAGGCCGCGAGGCCTACCCGGCGGCCTTCTCCTCGAGCGTCAGCCACTCGTCCTCGGCCGCCGCGAGCGCCTGCTGACGCGCGGCGAGCGCTTCGGTCGCCTTGCGGAACTTCACAGGCTCCCGTGTGAAGAGATCGGGATCAGAGAGCAGTGCCGAAAGCTTGCCGATCTCCGCCTCGAGTCGCCCGATGATCTCTGGAAGCTCGTCGAGCCGGTGCTTTTCCGTGAAACTCAGGCCGGCCTTCGCCGGCGCCGGTTCAGACGTCACCTTTGGCGAGGCGCCCGGCCTGACGGATTTGCGCGGCGCGGCGCTTTCACCCTTCTGTGCCTGGTAGTCGCTCCAGCCCCCGGCGTAGACCGTCGCCTGTCCGTCGCCTTCCATCGCCACCGTGACCGTCGCCACACGGTCGATGAAATCCCGGTCGTGGCTGACGAGAAGCACCGTCCCGTCATAGTCGGCGACGAGTTCCTCCAGGAGGTCCAGCGTCTCGACGTCGAGATCGTTGGTCGGCTCGTCGAGGACGAGCAGATTCGACGGCCGCGCCATCAGCTTGGCGAGCAGAAGCCGCGCCTTCTCGCCACCCGAGAGCGATTTCACCGGGGCCCGCGCCTGCGCCTCGGTGAAGAGAAAATCCTTCAGGTAGCCCACGACATGACGCGGCTCGCCCCGCACCATGACCTGATCGGCGCGTCCCGAAACGCGCATCTCGGGATCGCCGGTCAGGCTCTCCCAGAGACTCATCGCGGGATCGAGCGCGGAGCGCGTCTGATCGAAGACGGCCATCTCGATGCCGGTCCCCCGCTCGACCGTCCCCTCGTCGGGAGCGACCTCGCCGACAAGCATCTTCAGAAGCGTCGTCTTGCCCACGCCGTTCGGTCCGACAAAAGCCACCCGGTCGCCGCGGGCTACCCGGAACGTGAAGTCGCGCAGGATCGTCCTTCCGTCGTAGCTCTTCGAAATCCCCCGCGCCTCGATCACCCGCTTGCCGGTCTTGCCACCCCCGGAAAACTCCATCGCCGCCGCGCCCGCACGGCGGATCATCGCCGCGCGCTCTTCTCGGAGCGCGCCCAGCGCGCGCACCCGGCCCTGGTTGCGCTTGCGGCGCGCGCTGATGCCCTCGACAGCCCAGCGCGCCTCGGCCCTGATTTTCCGGTCGAGCTTGTGGCGCGCCTCGTCCTCCTCGGCCCAGAGCTTGTCGCGCCACGCCTCAAAGTCGCCGAAGCCGCGATCGTTCCGCCGGATCGTTCCCCTGTCGAGCCAGAGGGTTGTCCGCGTCAGCTCCCGCAGGAAGGCGCGGTCGTGCGAGATCAGGACGAAGGCGGCCCGCGCGGCCTTGAGTTCGTCCTCCAGCCAGCGGATCGCAGTGATGTCGAGGTGGTTCGTGGGCTCGTCGAGAAGCATCAGATCGGGATCCTCGGCCATCAGCTTGGCGAGGGCGGCGCGCCGCCGCTCCCCGCCCGAGGCCGTCGCCACGGCGCCCGCGGGGTCGAAGCGAAGCCCCTCGGCCGCGCAGTCCACCCGGTATTCCTCACCGGCGGCGAGACCCGACGCGGCGAAGTCGCCCAGCGTCGCGAAGCGGTCCATGTCGGGCTCCTGCTCGAGATAGCCGACCGACACGCCCGGAGAGACGGCCCGCGTCCCCGCATCCTGTTCAACGACGCCTGCCATGATCCTGAGAAGCGTCGATTTTCCGGATCCGTTGCGGCCGACGAGCGCAATTCTGTCGTTCGGCTGCACCACGACCGAGACGCCGTCGAAGACCGGCCCGCCACCGAAGGTGAGAGAGACGTCTGAAAGCTGGAGAAGGGGTGCCTGGGCCATGCGCGCCGAGCTAAGGCCGGCGCGCGGCGGCGTCAACGGGGCAAAATCCCGCGAAGGATCTCGGGCCGGGGATTCTTGGACCTACCCGGCCGTCGCCCGCAGAAGCCGCGCCCGCGCCGGCGGGATCGCCCGGATCTCGAGCCCGGTGAAGACGTGGAGCGTGTTGAGGTCCCGGTCCACGACCGCGTGATCGCTCACCCATCCGCCCATCGCGAGGTAGGTGCGCAGGAGCGGCGGCATCGTCAGCATCGCGCGCTTCGCGTCGGGCTGCCTGCGGAGCCTTCGGGCGAAGCGGAACACGTCGGGCGCCTTGACCTTCGGCAACCATCGCTTGGGCGCGAGATGGCGCGCCTTCAGCATCGCGAAGGCGTCGAGATAGCCTTGCGCATCGGTGCCGTGGAACGACGAGCAGCCGAACAGCATCTCGACCCCCTCCTCGTCCACGAAGGCCGTCATCGCGCCCCAGGCGACGCGCAGGATGTCGGGGTCGCGATAGTCGGGATGAATGCAGAACCGGCCCATCTCGACCATCGGACCGTCGAACTCGGAAAGTTTCGAAAGTTCATAGTATTGCGCCGAATAACTCTTGCCGATTTCGCCCCCGTCTTTGAGCGGGAGGAGCCGGAAGCAGCAGACCAGCCGCCCCGTCCTGACCTCTTCGACCAGGACGTGACGGCAGATGTCGTCGAAGGCGTCCGCGTCGAGGCCCACGTTCCGGGCGGCAGCACCCGTCCCGTCGACGAACGCGAGGTGGCGGAGCTTCTGTGCCGCCTCGACGTCGGCCCCGGTTTCCGCGAAGCGCGCCGCGTAACGGCCCTTCTTGAGCGACAGCATGGCACGCACTCCCTGCCTTGGACCGTGCAACCGTTGCGCTAGATATGCCTCTGAGACCAGCTGCACACAACATCTGACACACCTATGACAACCGAGACAAAGCCTGGAGGTTCCATGGACAAGGTCGTGAAATCGGACGCGGAATGGCGGGAACAGCTCTCCGACCTCGCCTACAAGGTCACCCGCAAGCACGGGACCGAGCGCGCGGGCACCCACGAGGACTTCCCCAAGGAGCCCGGCACCTTTCGCTGCGTGTGCTGCGGCGCGCCGGTCTTCGATCAGGCCCACAAGTTCGAGAGCGGCACCGGATGGCCTTCGTTCTGGCAGCCGGTGGACGGCGTCGAGAGCGACATCGTGGGCGAGACCGAGGATCGCAGCTTGTTCATGCGGCGGACCGAGGTTCACTGCAATCGTTGCGGCGCCCATCTGGGCCACGTCTTCCCCGACGGGCCGCAGCCAACGGGCCTGCGCTACTGCATCAACGGGGTCGCGCTCGAGTTCGAGCCCGCAGGCGGCTAGAGCATACCGCGCAAGAGCGGGGACCGGTCTCGCGCGGCTTGGACATGCGAATGAGCGCGCCGCGCGCTAGCGTCGGAACAGGGTGTCGGCGGTGACCCGGCCGAGATTGCCGAAGAGCTGCCGCAGGAAGCCAACGCCGCGCGTGTTGTCGTCGGTCACGCGCCGCGACAGCGCGATGACCTGACCGTCCTCGATCCCGAAGCGCTCGACGTTCTCGACCACGCCGCGGTCGTCGAAGCTGACCGCGACGACCTCGCGGTCGATCTCCTCGGGCGTCTGATAGGCGAAGTCGCGGTAGGTCGAGCGCACGTAGTACCAGCCGGTTTCGGCCTCGAGCCCAGTGGTCCCCGGCGGGCCGAGGATGGTGCGCACGGTCAGCTGCGTGTCGCGCCCTACGACCACCGCATCGAGGTCGTCGTCGCTCGGCACGAAGCCGTGCATGCGGATCTGCTCGGCGCAGGCCGCGAGAAACAGGGCGGCGACCAGCGCCGCGGCGATACCGGTATTCTTCGCCATGTCTGCCCTTCGATCCCCTTGAAACCCTGCCGTCCCGCTCATATCCCGCTTACAGAAGGAGCCCGACCGGTTCAAGAACGGAGCGAGAGGCGATGACCGAGCGACGCAGACTCCGCCTGAGCGAATTGCCGGCGAACCGACCGACGCCCTTCGCCCTCGAACCCGACGCCGATCAGCGCGCGGCCATCGCCGACCGTCTTGAGGCGCTCTCGATCCGCAAGCTGCGTTTCGCCGGCGAGCTTCGGCCGCTGGGCCGGCAGGACTGGCTTCTGGCCGGCACGCTCGGCGCCACCGTCGTGCAGCCGTGCGTGGTCACGCTGGAACCGGTGACCACGCGCATCGACGAGGCGGTCCGCCGCACCTATCTCGCCGAGTTGCCGGAGCCGGAGGGCGGCGAAGAGATCGAGATGCCGGAGGACGACACGGCCGAGGCCCTGCCCGAGACGCTCGACCTCGCGGCCGTGATGGAAGAGGCGCTTGCGCTGGCGCTGCCGCCCTTCCCGCGCGCCGAGGGCGCCGAACTCGGCGAGGCGGCGTTCACCGAGCCCGGGAAACACGCCATGACCGACGCGGAGGCAAAGCCCTTCGCGGGGCTCAAGGCCCTGAAGGACAAGCTCGATAACGGCGGCTGACAGGGCTGCAGAAAGGCCTTGCGCAGGAAGGGAATCGCAGTATGTTCCCGGCCTCGTTTGCAAGATGGGTTGGACACGGCGCGCCGGACGGCGTAAGAGGCCGACACGCCCGAGTAACACTTGGGGCCATGGCCCCCCGAAACACTGAGGTTGAGACATGGCTGTCCCCCAGAACCGCGTGACCCGTTCGCGCCGCAACATGCGCCGCGCCCACGACTCTCTGGTCGCCGCGAACCCGGCCGAGTGCCCGAACTGCGGAGAATTGAAGCGTCCTCACCACGTCTGCGCCGCTTGCGGGCATTACGATGATCGCGAGATCGTGGCGCAGGCCGACGAGATCGATCTGGACGAAGACGCGGCGTAAGCCGGACGGCCCCGGTCCGCAGAGAGCATGTCGGCACCGTTCGATCAGACAGGAACGTCGCGCGAACGGATCGTCATTTCCATCGACGCGATGGGGGGAGACCACGGTCCGTCGGCCGTGGTCGCAGGCATGTCCGATGCCGCCGCCAAGAACTCCGATCTCCACTTCATCGTCCACGGCCCCCAGGCGGAACTCGAGCGCCTGATCTCCAGGCGCGGTCTCGCCGGACGCTGCGACATCCGCGATGCGCCGGACGTCGTGAAGATGGACGACAAGCCCAGCCAGGTGATGCGCTACGGTCAGGAAACCTCGATGTGGTCCGCGATCGAGGCCGTCCGGAACGACGAGGCGCAGGTCTGCGTCTCCTGCGGCAACACCGGCGCGCTGATGCTCGTCGCGATGGTCCGGTTGAAGAAGCTGCCCGGTGTCAACCGCCCCGCCATCGCCTGTCTCTGGCCATCTCGCAACCCCGGCGGCTTCAACGTCATGCTGGACGTAGGCGCCGACATCAAGGCGGATGCCGAGGATCTGCTGCAGTACGCGCTGATGGGCGCCTCCTACGCCCGGAACGGCCTGGGCGTGCCGAAACCGCGGATCGGGCTTCTCAACAACGGCACCGAAGAGCACAAGGGTCGCGCCGAACTGAAGGCCGCGCACGACCTGATCGACGACCGGGCGGACGCCGGCGGCTACGTGTTCGTGGGCTTCGTCGAAGGCGGCGACATTCCGTCGGCCCGCGTCGACGTGGTCGTGACCGACGGTTTCACCGGAAACGTCGCCCTGAAGACCGGCGAAGGCACCGCGACGCTGATCCGCGACTTTCTGAAGGACGCGTTCAGGGCGACGCCGCTCTCCCGGATCGCGGCCGTTCTGGCGCTCACCTCGCTGCGGCGCCTGACCAACCGGATCGACCCGCGCCGGGTCAACGGCGGGGTGTTCCTCGGCCTGAACGGAACCGTGGTGAAATCGCACGGATCGGCCGACGCCACCGGGGTCTCCGCGGCGATCAAGCTCGCCTACAAGCTCGCCGCGACGGGCTTCAACGAGCGTCTGGCAGCCCGGGTTGCATCCCTCGAGGTGCCGGGCCAAGATGCCTTCCACAGCGGGGCAGAGAGCGAGCAGCAGCAATGACTACACGCGCCGTCGTCCGGGGCGTCGGGCACTACCTGCCCGATCGCGTCGTGGCGAACGCCGAGTTCGAGACGTCGCTCGACACCTCCGACGAATGGATCCGCAGCCGGACGGGTATCGAGCGGCGCCATTTCGCGGCGGAAGACCAGACGACTTCCGACCTCGCCACCCGCGCCGCCCGCGCCGCGCTCGCCGACGCCGGCCGGACGATCGACGACGTCGACGCCATCATCGTCGCGACCTCCACGCCGGACCTCACCTTTCCCTCCGCCGCGACGATGGTGCAGAGCGACCTCGGCATGACCCGGGGCTTCGCCTTCGACGTTCAGGCCGTCTGCGCGGGCTTCGTCTACGCGCTCGTCAACGCGAACGCCCTGATCGTTTCGGGTCAGGCCACCAGCGTTCTGGTGATCGGGGCGGAGACCTTCTCGCGCATCCTTGACTGGACCGACCGCACGACCTGCGTCCTCTTCGGCGATGGCGCGGGCGCGGTGGTGGTCGAAGCCGCCGACGGCGCGGGCACGTCGGACGACCGCGGCATCCTCGCCTCCGACCTCAACTCCGACGGCCGCTACAAGGACATCCTCTACGTCGACGGCGGCGTCTCGACCCAGTCGACCGGCCACCTGCGGATGCAGGGCAAGGAGGTCTTCCGCCACGCCGTCGAGAAACTCGCCGAAACCGCCCATGCCTCGCTCGACAAGGCGGGCCTGACCGGCGCCGACGTCGACTGGATCGTGCCGCACCAGGCCAATCTTAGGATCATCCGGGCCACCGCCCAGCGGATGCAGGTTCCGATGGATCGCGTCGTCGTCACGGTCCAGGATCACGGCAACACGTCCGCGGCGTCGATTCCCCTCGCGCTCTCCGTCGGCAAGGAGAGCGGACAGATAAAGCCGGGCGATCTGGTGGTCGTGGAGGCGATCGGCGGCGGCCTCGCCTGGGGCTCTGTGGTTCTTCGCTGGTAGGCATTCTCGACCGGTTTGGACAACTCCTTGATATTGACTCGGAATCTGCCCAAAGCCTATGGTCGACGAAAGCTGACGAGGGACGCATGATGGGCGAGAAGACTCTGACCAGAATGGACCTGAGCGAAGCCGTCTTCCGCGAGGTCGGCCTCTCCCGAAACGAGAGTGCGCAACTCGTAGAAAGCGTGCTCGATCACGTATCCGAAGCGCTGGTGCAGGGAGAGCAGGTGAAGATCTCCTCCTTCGGAACCTTCAGCGTCCGCGACAAGGCCGCCCGTGTCGGCCGGAACCCCAAGACCGGCGAGGAGGTTCCGATCCACCCGCGCCGCGTCCTCACCTTCCGTCCGTCGCATCTGATGAAAGACCGCGTAGCCGCCGGCAACAAGAAGAGGTAGGGCAGATGGAAAAATCGCCCGAGGCGTTCCGGACCATCAGCGAGGTGGCCGATTGGCTCGGCGTGCCCACGCATGTCCTGCGCTTCTGGGAAAGCCGCTTCAGCCAGGTAAAACCGGTGAAGCGCGCGGGCGGACGGCGCTATTACCGCCCGTCCGACATGTTGCTTCTGGGCGGCATCAAGCGGCTCCTTCACGACGATGGAATGACCATCCGGGGTGTGCAGAAGCTCCTGCGCGAAGAGGGCGTGAAACACGTCGCGAGTTTCTCGCAGTCTCTCGACACCGGCGGCCCGATGCGCGACGTGACCCCGGCGGAAGAGGCGGCGCCCAGCCCGATGGCCGTCGACGTCGAGCCCGAGCCGGTGGACAACGTCGTTCCCATGGCGCAGGCGCCAAGCGCCGAAGGCGAGAGCCCGCAGGCCGGCAACGCGACGGACGCCGGGCCGGAGGAGCTCGCCCCGGTGGCCGAGGATCTCGACTCCGCACCGGACGACGTGCCCGAGGTGGTCGAGGAAGCCGATACAGGTCCCGTCGAGACACCCGAGATCGCCGCCGAGGCGCCGCAGACCGGTCCCGCGGAGCCCGAGTACGCCCCAGAAGACGACCGCGCCTCGCCGCTGGTCGAGGAAGAGCCGGTGCCGGAGCTGTCGTTCCTGCGCCGCCCCGCGCCCGAAGCGGCCGAGGCTGACACCGGCGAGGCCGCGCCACCGCGCGAGGACACGCAGACGCAGGCCGATCTCTTCACCTCGCGCCGGTCCGCCGCCGCCGCGCCCCCGCCGCCGGAGCACGCGCCGAAGGGCATCCCCGAGACCCCCGATGTCCCCGACACCGACCCCGAGGACGACGACCCCGCGTTCCCGGCGCGCCCCGGCCTTGCGGCCTGGTTCCGCGGCGTTCCGCCAAGCCGTCTCGAGGCCGATCCGGCGCTCGTCGCGCACGCCGTTTCCGAGCTTCGCGCGATCCGCGCGCGCCTCTGAGGCGATGCCTTTCCCCCCTTGTCCCCGGAGCGCATTTCGCTATGTAGGGGCGGCGTCGGGCTATGGCGCAGCCTGGTTAGCGCGTCCGTCTGGGGGACGGAAGGTCGCAGGTTCGAATCCTGCTAGCCCGACCATCGCAGCAACGGCAGGCGAGGACCGCAGGTGACCGGAGTACTGCCGGACAGCGCGCTGCGGTCGCTGATCGATGCGGGCGGCATCGCGGCCGATCCCGCGATCATCCCCGAACAGATCCAGCCCGCCTCTCTCGACCTCCGCCTCGGCACCACCGCCTACCGCGTCCGCGCGAGCTTCCTCGCGGGCCACGGCCGCACCGTGGCCGACCGCCTCGCCGAATTCGAGATGCACAGGATCGACCTCACGCACGGCGCCGTGCTCGAAAAGGGGTGCGTCTACGTCGTCCCGCTGATGGAGCGCCTCGCCCTGCCCGCGGGCACCTCGGCCGTGGCCAACGCGAAGTCCTCGACCGGGCGGCTCGACCTCCTGACCCGCGCGATCACAGATGGCGGCGCCGAGTTCGACCGCATCCCCACGGGCTACGCGGGACCGATCTACGCCGAGATCTGCCCGCGCTCCTTCTCGGTACTCGTCCGGCCCGGTATGCGCCTCAACCAGATCCGCTTCCGGGACGGCAAGGCCGAGTTGTCGGACGACGACCTTCGCGCGCTCCATGCAGAGATCGGCCTCGTCTCGGGCAACGCGGCGGTCATCGACCACGGCCTCGGCTTCTCGGTCGACCTCAGGCCCGCCGCCGGAACCCTCGTCGGCTACCGCGCCAAGCCGCATACCGGCGTGATCGATCTCGACCGGATCGGGCACTACGATCCGGCGGAATTCTGGGAAGAGATCCACACCGGCGAGGGCCGCATCATCCTCGACCCCGGCGCCTTCTACATTCTCGTCAGCCGGGAGGCGGTGACGATCCCGCCGACGCATGCCGCCGAGATGGCGCCCTACATGGCGATGGTGGGCGAATTCCGCGTCCATTACGCTGGCTTCTTCGATCCGGGTTTCGGCTGGGCCCAGGCGGGCGGCGCAGGCTCGCGCGGCGTGCTCGAGGTGCGCTGCCACGAGGCGCCCTTTGTCCTGGAACACGGGCAGGTCGTGGGGCGGCTGGTCTACGAGAGGATGGCGGAGGTGCCGGACACGCTCTACGGCGCGGGCATCGCCTCGAACTACCAGGGCCAGGGGCTGAAGCTCTCCAAGCACTTCCGGGCCGGCTGACTCCGAATCGCACCGCCTCTTTCCGAAGCTCCGGGCCTGACCGGTGGCTCAGGCGGTCGTCCTTCGCGTGACGACCGGCTTCGACCGCTCGATCGCGATGCGGTCGAGGCGCGACATGAACCTGTCCATCGGCTGTTCGCTCTGCCCTGCGATCTTCAGAGCCCGCTTGAGATATTCCATCGTCTGACCCTCCGAACCGACCCCCGTTAACCATGTGTATCGCGGAGAAATCGGTCGCGGTTTGGGACAAGTTTGGCGCGGGTCATGGCGTTTTCGGGCCGATCTGCCGTTGAAACCCGCGACAGATCCCGCGGATCGCCCGGATTTCGGGGCGTCCTTCCAACAATCACGACATTATTGGCCCAATTGGCGAACCAAATCGCCCAAATAGCGCCGCATTCCGAAGCGTCGGGCGACTCACTGGTCGAAAAGCTCGTCCTGCTCCTCATCCTCGTCCGGATCCTCCGCGTCCGGCGGCGGCCGGTTGTCGAGCAGCCCCGAGGCGCGCAGTTCCTTCAGCCCCGGCAGATCCCGCGCCGATTCGAGCCCGAAGTGGTCGAGGAAGGTCTGCGTGACCACGAAGGTCACCGGCCGACCCGGCGTCATCCGACGCCGCCCGAACCGGATCCACTCCAGTTCCAGAAGCTGGTCGACCGTGCCGCGGGACACGCTCACGCCGCGGATCTCCTCGATCTCTGCCCGCGTCACCGGCTGGTGATAGGCCACGATCGCCAGCGTCTCGATCGCCGCGCGGGACAGCTTGCGCGTCTCGACCGTTTCCTTCTGCATCAGGAAGCCCAGGTCGGGCGCGGTCCGGATCGCCCAGGCGTCGCCCACCTTGACCACGCGCACCCCGCGCCCCTCGTAGCGGCGGCGCAATTCCTCCACGGCCACGGCGGCATCGGCCCCGTGCGGCATCCGCGCGTTCATGTCGGCGACGGACACAGGCTCCGCCGAGGCGAAGAGGATCGCCTCGACCAT